>OFFL01000939.1_pt1 | contig 26384 bp, 30 predicted proteins | sample 1521391 | NCBI WGS metagenome assembly OFFL01 (sample SAMEA3504082, study PRJEB24116) | mouse gut metagenome | biome: mouse gut; feature: mouse-associated habitat; material: faeces | place: Denmark | collected 2011
TTATATTGATAATAATATTATATCATAATTAATGTATAATGTCAAATTGATATTGCATTACACATACTGAGAGACATCTAAAATCAAAAGGTTAAACTTCAATAAAAATATGAAGAAATTAAAAATAATGTCGATTTTTGAATGTTTTTTTTGTCGGAATTGATTTTTTAACTGAGATAATTAAAAAAAACATCATTACTGTGTTTATAGTTAAAAATACTAGAGAATGTGTTATTTATTTTACACATTCAATGCTTGATTTGAGACCTTTATAATTAAAATAAGATTAAAAACTATTTACTTTTATTAAAATATATGGTATAATTTACTAGAATTTATTTAATGGAGGTGCTTTATGGACAAAAAAATCATTTACAGCGGTATTCAACCAACGGGCTTAGTTACTTTGGGTAATTATATAGGAGCACTTTCAAATTGGCTAAAATTGCAAGATAACGACGAGTATCAGTGTATATTCAGTATTGCAGATTTGCACTCTTTAACGGTAAGGCAAGTTCCAAGCGAATTTAGAAATCGTGCATTGTCATTTTTTGCACAGTATTTGGCTTGCGGCTTGGACCCGCAAAAAAACATTATGTATTTTCAATCCCACGTACATGAACATGCGGAACTTACTTGGATATTAAATTGTATAACTTATATAGGCGAAGCAAGCCGTATGACTCAATTTAAGGAAAAATCACAAAAACATCCTGACAACATTAATATGGGATTGATGGATTATCCTGTTTTAATGGCAGCAGATATTTTGCTTTACAATACATCACTTGTACCTGTGGGAGTTGACCAAAAACAACATTTGGAGATTGCACGCGATTTAGCGGCAAGGTTCAACAATGCTTACAGCCCAACATTTACTGTACCTGAACCTTATATTTCAAAGGTAGGAGCAAAAATAATGAGTTTGCAAAATCCGCTTGCCAAAATGAGCAAAAGCGATAGCAATTTAAATGCAACTATTTCTATTTTGGACAGTCAGGACGATATAATGCGTAAATTTAAAAGAGCGGTTACGGATAGTGATAATGAGATAAGAATCGGAGAGGACAAACCGGGTATTACAAACTTAATTACCATTTACGCTTGTAGCAAAGGCATAAGTGTTGAGCATGCAGTAAAAGAGTTGCAAGGTTTGAGCTACGCTGCATTGAAGGAAGCAGTTGGTGTAAGCGTTGTGGATTTACTTTCCCCTATAAAAGCAAGGTATGATGAACTGATAAAAGACAAAGATGGTCTTTTGGCTATAGCAAAAGCAGGACAAGAGCAAGCGTCAAGCATAGCCCGTAAGACATTGCGCAAAGTTTATAAAAAAGTCGGATTGGTGCAGCTATAATGTTTGGTTATGTTATTCCCGATAAAATGAATATGTTTATGAAAGATTACTATAATTACAAAGCTTATTATTGTGGTCTTTGTAAGCGTATAGGCAAAGATTGCGGGCAGTTTATGAGATTGACAACCAATTACGATATGGTGTTTTTTGATATGTTTTGCCACGCAGTGATGGAAATAAAACCAAATTATAATAGCGAGCCGTGTATTTTATCTCCTAAAAAGAAATCGGTAGTAAAAGGCGATGAGCTTACTGATAAAGTGGTAGATATCAATACACTCTTAATCTATTATAAATTGCTTGACGATAAGCTTGACAGTAAAAAATCCGATTTAGCAAAAAGCTTGGCTAAAAGTATGCTAAAAAGCTTGGTAGTAAGCGGTAAATATAAAAAAGCAAAAAAACATTTCCCTGAGCTAGACAAGTTGTTTTGTGATGAATATGCAAGATTGCGAGAGCTTGAAAAGCAAGGAACGGCTAGTATAGATATGCTTGCAGACCCGTTTGCAAATATGTTGAAAGTTGCCGTAAAAACAGTGCTTGACAGCAAGTGTAATGAGAATATCGAAAATTTATTTTACTTTTTGGGTAAATGGGTTTATATAATTGACGGAATTGACGATGTGGATAAAGACCATAAGAAGGGCGAGTTTAATCCTTTTTTTGTGGGGTATACTTATCAAGATAAAGACAAGTTTTATGAAGATAAGGGTGCAGAAATCGAATTTTTGCTTATGACATGTTATAATGCAATAAAAAGTGCATATAAAAATATAGAGTTGAAATTTAATGAGGGTGCTATTACAAATATTTTATGGTATGGCATTTTAATGAGAACGCAAGATATTTTGGGGAGGAAAGAAAATTGCAAAAAAATCCGTATTTAATATTAGGTGTCAGTGAGGATGCGACTTTTGCAGAATTGCAGGACGCTTATACAAATTTGCAAAACAAATATAAGGCAGATAGATTTCTTGAAGGAGAGGCAGGTGCGGAAGCAATAAGAAAGCTTGAAGAGTTAGAATGGGCATACAATGAATGTCAAAACATTTTACACGATAAAGCTACTGTTGCAGATTCTAGTAAAGTTTACGAGGATGTAAGCCGTCTTATCAAGGAAGATAAATTGGTAGAGGCACAGTCCAAGCTTGATGGTATTGATAGCAGGGATGCAGAGTGGCACTATTACCAATCTATTGTTTATTACAAGAAAAAATGGTTTAACGATAGCAAGACACAGCTTGAAATTTGCGTAAGTATGGACCCTAAAAATTACAAGTATGCCGAGGCTCTTCGCAAATTAAATGCAGATATGGCACAATCTGACCCGTTTGCAAATCAAAATCAACAAGGTCAGCAATATAGCGGTGCGCAACAACAAAACAGAGGTGGGTATACCGAGCCGCAAATGAGCAATTCTCAAAGAAATGCCGATGCATGTTGCAACACTTGCTGTACTTTGTACTGCTGTGACACCTGTTGTGAGTGCTGCGGAGCCGATTTGATTAGTTGTTGCTAAGGTGAGTAAATGAAAAGAAGTCATATAATTGCTTTGTCGGGTATATCCTGTGCATTGGCACTTATTTGTGTTGTCGGCTCTATTTATGTAGAATTTATGACATTGTCATTAGCTGTATTATCGGCAATATGTATTCAAATGCCGCTTACTCAAAAATATTTGCTTGGTGGAATTTTGTCCTATGTTTCAACAAGTATTTTTGCATTTTTGATTGGCAATATCAATGCTTTGCCGTTTATATTGTTTTTTGGTGCGTATGTGCTCGTTCAGTGGCTAATAGAAGAAAAATTGTCTCCGCTTATCAAAAACAAAATACTCAAATATTCGGTTGTTTATGTAATCAAGATAGGATATTTTGAAGCAGTTATAGCAATTTTTTGGTTTTTGTTTAACAAGCTTATACCTGCATTTATAATTTTTGGCAACACTATAGAAATGACTTATTTAATTGTAAGTTTAGCAGGCATTCCATTGTTTTTGCTATATGATTTGATGATGCATCTTGTATTTAAAAATTTCACTATGGTAATAAATAAAATAATAAAAAAGACCACAAAAACTACAACTCCCGATGACATAATGTACAATGGAGAAGAGAATCCGAAAGAGGATGTTTTTAGTGATTTTGATATAACAGATTGTGAAGATACTAATTTAGACAATGAGCAGGAAAGTAATGGTAAGCCGAAAGATAGCAACATAGATAATGCATAATTTAAAAATGACTTTAAATTTAGTTTAAAGTCATTTTTTGTTTAACGTATTTTGTTGCGAACACCAAAATATGTTAAAACTTTAAAAAAACCTAACAAAAATCGGGACTAAATTAGTCCCGATTTTTTGTTTAATGTCAGTTTTTTAATACTTATATTATATTTATAAATTTAGCAGCTGTTTAATATTTATTTCTTATCAATACATTCCGTCCATTCCGCCGCCTGCCATAGGAGGGGTTGGCTCAGGAATATCTGTAACAAGAACTTCGGTAGTAAGAAGTGTTGTTGCAACACTCACAGCATTTTGAAGAGCAGAACGAGTAACCTTTGTTGGGTCGATTATACCTTCTTCAATCATATCGCAATATTTGTTTGTCAATGCGTTGTAACCATAAGTTGCACCTTTTCTTGCATTTTTGATATTATTAATAATTACACTGCCTTCAATACCTGCATTTGCTGCGATTTGTTTGATAGGTTCTTCTAAAGCTTTTAATACGCTCATTGCACCTGTCAATTCGTCTCCGCTAAGTTTTGAAATTGCTTTTTTAACATTTGCGATTGTGCTAAGAAGTGCAATACCACCACCCGGAATGATACCTTCCTCAACAGCAGCACGAGTTGCAGCCAAAGCATCTTCGATACGCAATTTCTTTTCTTTCATTTCGATTTCGGTTGCAGCACCAACATTGATAACAGCAACACCGCCGGCAAGTTTTGCAAGTCTTTCTTGAAGTTTTTCCTTGTCGTAGTCGGAAGTAGTTTCTGCAATTTGAGCTTTGATACTTGTCATTCTTGCTTTAATTTGTTCACTATCTCCAAATCCGCCTACGATAGTAGTATTGTCTTTGTCAACTTTGATTTGCTTAGCTCTGCCTAGTTCGTTTAAAGTTGCATCTTTAAGTTCCAAGCCGATTTCGCTGCTTATAACAGTACCGCCTGTCAAAATGGCAATATCTTCAAGCATAGCTTTTCTTCTATCTCCAAATCCCGGAGCTTTAACTGCTACACAGTTGAATACACCTTTCAATTTATTTACGATTATGGTAGATAATGCTTCGCCCTCAATATCTTCTGCAATAATAAGTAATTTTAAGCCGTTTTTAACAACTTGCTCAAGTAAAGGAAGTAGCTCTTGAATGTTACTTATTTTTTTGTCTGTAATTAAAATAACGGCATCGTCGATAATAGCTTCCATTTTATCGGTATTGGTAACCATATAAGGGGAAGCATAACCTCTGTCAAATTGCATACCTTCCACAACAGTAAGGTTTGTTTGCATTGTTTTAGATTCGTCAACAGTAATAACGCCGTCTTTGCCTACTTTTTCCATTGCATCGCTGATTAGTGCACCGATTGACTCGTCGCCTGCGGAAACACTTGCAACTTGAGCGATAGCGTTTTTGCTTTCGATTGGTTTTGAAATATCTTTTAGGCAATCGACAACTTGTGTGCAAGCAAATTTAATACCTTTATTTAGTATAACGGGATTTGCACCTGCCGCAACGTTTTTCATGCCCTCGCGGATAATAGCTTGTGCAAGTACGCAAGCAGTAGTAGTACCATCGCCCGCAACGTCATTAGTTTTTACGCTTACTTCTTTGATAAGTTGAGCGCCCATATTTTCAAATGAATCTTCAAGCTCAATTTCCTTTGCAATGCTTACTCCGTCATTGGTAATAAGCGGAGCACCGTATTTTTTATCTAAAACGACATTTCTGCCTTTTGGACCCAAAGTTATTTTTACAGCATTTGCAAGTGTGTTTACACCGCATTCCAAAGCTTTTCTGGCATCTTCGCCATATTTGAATTTTTTAGCCATATATCTATTCCTCCCAAAGATTATTTTTCAACTATAGCAAGAACATCTGCTTGTCTTAAAATCGTAACTTCTTTATTTTCAAGCTTAAAGTCAGAGCCTGCATACTTATTATACAAAATAATATCGCCAACTTTAATTTGCATATTAATTTCCTTGCCGTCAATAATTCCGCCTGGACCAACGGCAATAACTTTTGCCATTTGCGGTTTTTCTTGCGCAGTACCTGGCAAAACAATACCGCTTTGAGTTTTGTCCATACTTTCAACTGCTTCAATAACGATTTTGTCGAATAATGGTTTAATTTTCATATATATACCTCCAAAATATTACTATTTAAATTAGCAATCTAACACTTCGACTGCTAACATTGTTTATTATAGCACAACAATATCGATTTGTTAAGTAGAAAATGACAATTTTTCAAAGAAATTACAAATTTTGGTAATTTAAGGGGGCTGGTGTGTAAAAATCAAAATTATTTTTTACATATTTTACTTATTATCGACAAAATTAAGAGGAAATATATATTTATAAAATTAAAAATAAAAATTGATATTATATATTTATATATTTGTCCGCAATAAAATTAATAACAAAAAAATTGAAAATGATTGATATTTTTTGGGTTATGGTGTAAAATGTAAGAGTAATTAATATCTGATTTTTTGGGGGTTGTTATGAACAAATGGGATGAAAGAATGATGGGGATGGCAAAACTTGTTTCAACTTGGTCAAGTTGTTATAAAGTTAATAGGAAAGTCGGAGCCGTTATCGTAAAAGACAAAAGAATTTTAACTACAGGTTATAATGGTGCAGGCAGCGGAATTTCCAGCTGTGTGGACAGAGGCTTTTGCTTGAGGGAACAAATGAATATTCCAAGCGGTACAAGACACGAAATTTGCTATGCTGTACATGCGGAGCAAAACGCTATTATTCAAGCAGCAAAACTTGGAGTAAGTGTACAAGGTGCAACTTTGTATTGCACTCATCAACCTTGCTCGATATGCGCAAAAATGATTATCAATTCAGGGATAACTCGAGTTGTATTTGATGAGGGGTATCCTGATGAATTTAGTATAAAAATGTTTAACGAGGCAGGAGTTAAGGTAGAAAAATTCTCTGATTTAAATTAAAATACCTTAATTGCTTGTCCTAAAATTTGCAGTGGTTGTCCTAAAAATATCATAATAAGTATTATTTAAAAATTCGTTACATAATCTTTAATAAAGCAAATATGATTGTTTTTTAGGAGAATTATGGCGGATTTTGATATGACTGAAACTCATTATGAAGATTTTTACTTAAGCAATTTCTTTAATAAGAAAAAACCGAAAAACAATAATGTAGAGGTTGAAGTTGTCGGTGTGGATGATACTGACGTCATTAAATCTCATTATAGTGACATAGATATCGAAAAAGACGGAAACAACGGCTATAAAGGAAAAGACAACCTTGCCGTAACAAGTGAATATATAAGCTTTAATCGTAGTGGTAATGCGGATTTGACATTGCCTACAGTTAAAACCGAAGTTATAAGACATAAAAATATGTCTTGTGACAGATGTGAACCGTTTACTTTGCAGGTTGCTCTTAAAGGCATCGAAAAAAATAAAAATATACAAAAAGCGGTTATTGCTGCGGAAAAACAACGAATCGCGGAAAGTGAATGTGATAAATGCACACCTAAAAAAAGAGGAAAAAATAAACCAAAACGCTCAAAGGGCAGAAAGTTTGCCATTGTGTTGTTCGTTATTATTTTTGCATTTGTATCATGCTTTTTAATTGCAGATGTTTTGTCTAACGGATATTTGATTGACAGCGTTGTCACAAAATTGTTCAAAGGGGATGCAACTGCCTATTATTATGCGGTGGAAATCGCTACTTTTAATGATGTGGATTCCGCGAGGATAACATCCGAAGAAATAAGAGCAAGCGGTGGTAGCGGATATGTAGTACATGACGATTTGTACAGAGTTATTGCCGAAGTTTACAGCAGTGAAAAAGATGCGGAAAGTGTTTCAACCAATTTGAATTTAGCTGGCTATGTAACAAATATCTATCTTTTTAAAATAGAAGATATAGAATATCGTTTGTTGCCTACTTCTGTAAGAAATGCTACAAAAAATGTCTTGAAATATCAAGACATTATGTATAAATCACTATTCAATACGGCAGTTAGTTTGGAAAAGCAGGAAATTGACTATACCTCTGCACGTGAAGATATAGCAATGTTGAAAAGTCAAATTTCAAATATGTTGATAGACTATGAGTCAAGCGTAAATAATAAAATAAACGATAAATATGTACAAAAAGTAAGAATGCAAATTTCGTCGATGATTGGAGCATTGGATAACTTGACTGCCGAGGGCAGTAAAAATGATAGGTTACTTAGTGATATTAGATATATAAACACAATGATTTTAAATACTCACAGAGCGCTTATTAAATCTTTGCAATCGGAGAGTAATTGATATAAGGAGTATAAAAATGGATAAAATTAAAGTAGGTATTTTGGGATACGGCAACCTTGGCAGAGGGGTAGAACTTGCTGTCGGACAACAGAACGATATGGAACTTGTAGCTGTGTTTACAAGACGTGACAATGTAGTTACGGATAAAGGTTTAAAATGTATCAACGTAAATAAAATTGAGGAATATAAAGATAAAATCGATGTTTTGATTTTATGCGGAGGTTCCGCAACGGATTTGCCTGTACAAGGTGTTCAAATGGTTAAGCATTTTAATACGGTGGATTCCTTTGATACTCATGCAAGAATACCCGAATATTTTGCCGAAATGGATAAAACCGCAAAAGAAAGCGGCAAATTGGGCATAATTTCCGTAGGTTGGGACCCGGGCTTGTTTTCTATAGCAAGAATGTTGTTTGGTGCAATACTTCCTCAAGGTAGCGACTATACTTTTTGGGGTAAAGGTGTTTCGCAGGGGCACAGCGATGCAATAAGAAGAGTTAAAGGAGTAAAAGCCGGTATTCAATATACAATACCTAAAGAACAAGCTTTACAAATGGTTAGAAATGCAGAAAATCCAAATTTGACAGCTCGTGAAAAGCATTTAAGAGAATGTTATGTAGTTGCTCAAGATGGTGCGGATAAGGCACAAATTGAAAGCGAAATAAAAAATATGCCTAATTACTTTGCGGATTACGATACCGTTGTTCACTTTATAAGTGAAGAAGAACTAAAAAGAGACCATGGTAAAATGCCTCACGGAGGATTTGTTATTCGCTCGGGCGAGACTACAGATTGTCATAAGCATGTTTTGGAGCTTTCTATTAAATTGGATAGCAATCCGGAATTTACTTCGAGCGTACTTACTGCTTATGCAAGGGCAATCGCAAAACTTGCAAAAGAGGGAAAAACAGGTGCGGTAACTGTTTTTGACGTGCCTATTTCATATTTGTCTTCAAAAAGCGGTGAGGAATTAAGGAAAAATTTATTATAATATGAAAAACTTTCTTACAATAAAAAATCTTTCCAAAACATATATAGGCGGATATAACGCAATAAACGATATTTCTTTTGAATTAAGTAAGGGCGGTAAGTTTGCCATTTTAGGCGGTTATGTAAGTGGCAAAACCACGCTGTTAAGCATAATTGCCGGGTTAGAGAGTGCAACAAGCGGCGAAATAATATTAAATGGTAAATGTATTAATAATTTTAAAATAAAAGACAGAAATATCGGTTTTTTAGACAAATCGTTGCAGCTTGCTAAATTTAAAAAGATAAAAGATATTATCGTATATCCGTTAAAATTGCGAAAAGTTGACAATAATGATATTGCCGAAAAACTTATTGCAATTTGTAATTTGCTTGGGATTTCCGATTTGCTATCAAAAAAAGTAAAAAGTCTATCGCAATATCAAAAAACTTTGGTTGCTGTTGCAAGGCTATTTATTTGTGATAGAGATTTGTATTTGATTGACGATATTTTTGATAATTTATCTTTGACAGAACAGCAAACGCTAATAGATAAAATTAAAAAATTAATCGTAGATAAGACAGTTGTATTTGCATTTTCAAGTTATGATATTGCATTAAATTTCACTTTTGAAAATGTTTTATTGCTTGCTTATAGTACTATAGTCATGATGGGAAATATCCACAATAAAGAGAATTTTGCAAATACATTAGCAGGATATAAATTTGTTAATAACAAAAAAATTTGCTCAATTCCCATATCCCTTGACAATAAAAAAATATATGTTGAAGAAAATGAATTTGCAAATAACCTTAAACTTAAAAGTGAAATTTTTGACAAGGGATTACTTGCCTTAACAACGGATAAAATATCTTTTAATAACAGCAAACAAGTAGTAATAAGTGCTGAAATTTATTATATTAACAAGTTTAATATCGCATATTTGGATATTAACTCCGATATTGCGACAATTTACTTAGACCATCCTTACAAGGAGGGAGATAAATTGACTTTGAGCTTTGATATTAATGACGGAATTTTATATGATTTTGAGTCGGAAAGAAGAATATCCACTTAGGGAGGTAAAATGTTTAACAATTCAAATAGTACTAATCCACATAATGTAGATAATAATTCGCCATATAGGATGAAAAAAGATACTGTAAAAATAATTACAATAGTAATAGTTGCAATATTATCCTTATTAATAGTAATCGGAGGCTGTCTCGGTTGTTATTTTGCAGGAAGAAATGCAGAAAGACTATCTAACTTCAAAGACGATTTGGCCATTGCAAATGAAGTATATTCGCTAATTAAAGAATATTACTACCAAGATATATCCAAAGAAGATTTTAACAAATGGGCAGCAATAGGACTATCAAGTACTATGGACAAATATAGTGGGTTGTCTTATACAAGTGTTATTCCTGCATTGCAATTTGGTATTTCGATAAAAAGCGATTCTTACAATAACCATATTATCAGTGCAATTAGTCATTCTTCTGACAGTACAAAACCAACGCCTGCAGAAAGTGCAAAAGGATTGATTTCCGGTCAGAATTCTCCTGTTAGTTTGGAGAGAGGGGATATTTTGGTATCTGTTGGAGGTAAATCTGTGGAAGGGCTTACCACTGATGCTTTAAATGGTGAGGAATTTTTTGGGAAAGCTACACTTACGGATGCTATTGACTTAGTTGTCCGAAAATCTAACGGAAAAGAGGCTCATTTTACATTAAGAAAGTCATTGTTTTTAACAAAAGAAGCAAGCTATAAAGATATGGGCAATGGTATAGGATATATCAAGCTTAATTCTTTTACGGGTAGTGCTGACGAGGATTTTGTAGAGTGTGCAAATTTATTTAAAAGCAATGGAAATAGTAGATTGATACTTGATTTGCGTGATAATGGCGGTGGCTCGACAAATATTTTGTCTGTGATTGCTAGCTATTTAATACACAATAGCGAGGGCAATTCAAACGGCCTAGGTGTAATAAAACTTAAGTCTAGCAAAACACAAAAAGTTACGACTTATACTGCAACAGGTAATCATTGGTTAGGATTAGATAGTGCAGGTAAGAAAATACCTAATTACAAATTAGCTGTTTTGATAAATGAAAATTCTGCAAGTGCAAGCGAGGCTTTGCTTGGTGCAATTAAATACTATTGTCCTGAAGCTACAATAATAGGGTCTCCGACTTACGGCAAGGGAATTGCTCAACAGACATTTGACCTTACAACTACTAAAGAGTATGTGTTAAGTATGACAGTTGGATATTTTTATGTTCCTGTCGGCGCAAATGATTGGGAAACTTTCCACGGCAGGTCTATGATGCCAAGTAGTGATAAATATACAATAGGCAAATTTGCCGATCTAATTGATTTTACGGCTGAAGACGAAAATAATATAAAATTATATACAAAATATTACAATAATGATTTGACAAAAGAAGCTGCTGTAGAAATGGCAATGTCCGTTTTAGCTTAAATAATTCAATTACCTATCACTTATTGTGGTAGGTAATTTTTTTTTCTTCAAATATTTATGTTTGATAAATTTAATATGTTTTGACATAGTTTGTTAATAATTAAATGTTTTTTTTAAATTTAATGATGATTATATGTTGATAATTATAAATAAAAAATTTTTAATTGAAATATTTAAATAAAATACTTGAAAAAAAGTTTTTTTTATATTATAATATAAGCATTAATGTGCAATTTTTTAATAAGGAGTAATTTATGGATAAAAAAATTAAAGATATTGCGGCAAGAATAAAAGATTTAAGAGAATTTTCCGACTATTCATTGGAAGAGTTTGCCTCCAAAGTAAATGTGACTGTCGAAGACTATAAAAACATTGAGGATGGTGTAGTTGATATTCCTATAGGAACTATGTACAATATTGCTGCGGCATTGGAAATAGACCCTACAGTATTGCTTACCGGACAAAATAGTGACAGCAAAGAAGTTGCAATATGCTATGCGGGGCAAGGTTTGGAAATCGAAAGATATGACGGCTATAGCTTTAGCAGTCTTGCACATAAATTTTTTAATCGTGAGATGGAGCCAATGCTTGTAACCATAAGCGAGGGGATTGCTCCCGAACTTGTAAAACATACAGGACAAGAATTCAACTATGTACTTAGCGGTAAACTAAGAGTACTTATCGGTAATAAAGAGTATTACCTACGTGCCGGCGATTGCATATATTTTGACCCTAACATTCCTCATGCTCAAGTTTCAATGCAAGGGGAAAGTACATTTTTGACAGTAATTTTAGAAAAATAAAAATAATATAAATAAGATAGAGGAGAAGTTATGAAAAAGAAAGACAAGCAAAAGCCTAACGGCGAAAATGCAAACAAATTCAGTGAAAAAGAATTTGCAAAACGTGTAGTTGCCTTAGGCGGAAACCTAAAGCGATTTTGGAAAGAACCTCCAAAAGGTAGGTTTTTGAATTTAAGAGAAATACTTAGTCTAGGTGTTTCCAGCTTTGGCGTAAGTATGATTTACAATGCCCTAAGCATTTATCTTACAATTACCAAAATACCGGTAATTTACGATATGGGTACATCCGGTACATTGCATGCCACACTTATGTACTTGTTATCAAGTGTTTTGGCTTTAATTTTAACACCGTTTTACGGCAGAATGATTCAACGTACCAATACTAAGTTTGGTAGATATAAGCCTTACATAATGTTCTTGGCACCTATTGTATCTGCATTAGGTATTATGGCACTATGGTCACCACAGTCTTTGGATGTTACATCACGTACGATTTATATGTACATGACTTGTACACCTGCGTTATTGCTTTGGAATTTGTGGTATAACTCATTTAACATGTTCCCAGGTGTATTCTCTCCAAATCAACAAGAAAGAGCAGATATTTGGTCTCCTATAGGTTTGGTTATGGGCTTTGCACCAACAGTTATGAATGCGCTAAACGGCGTAATTGCAAGGTATGTTGGCGATATTTGGGCAGGTAGAATTTACGCTATTTGTTGCGGTGTGCTTGGAACAATGTTAGTAATTGCCTTAATCGGAGTTAAAGAAAGAGTATTTATTACCGAAGAGGAAAATAAAAAAGAAAAGATAACTACATGGCAAGGCTTGAAGATGATTGTCAAAAACAAGCCGCTTATGATATTTACTATTGCTTTATGTTTAGGTTGTCTAAGAAATACAATAGATTTAAGTTGGGAATTTGTAGCAAGGGTTAAATATGCTACAAATATGGCAGATGCTGCAGCTATTATCGGTGGATTGTCATTGTTTGTAGGTTTTGCTGCTACACCTAATATGATTTTGTTGCCATGGCTTACAAGAAAATTCAACAATAGAACAATTTTGATTTTTTGGCAAGTATGCAACCTTTCGGCAAACTTGATTTGTGCTTTAATAGGCTTGCAAAACTTCCCGCAAGGTAGTTGGTCGCCTTATGTTATTACAGCAATAAGATTTTTATCACTATTTAACTGCTTAGGTAGTTTACAACCTCTTATGCTTTCGGAAATGGGAGACTATCAACAATCAATTTGCGGCTATAGGTTGGAGGGCTTTATTCAAGCTTTCGCTTATTCCTTGACATCGGTTGTTGCTCAAGCAGCTGCACTTATTCCTGCAGTTATTCAAAAGGCTATGGGCTTTAACCCTGCTAATTATATTGTAAGTCAAGTTTACGAAAATAACTTTGTTACTCCTGAATTGGTAAAATTAGCGGAAAATTACGGAAATGTCGCACTATGGATATCAGTTGGTTCAAGTGCATTGATGTTGATTTGTTTACTGTTCTATAATCTAGACAAAAAGAAACACGCTGAAATTGTACAAAAATTAAAAGAAAGTGCAGTAAATGCAGATGAGATTGAAAGTGAACAAGGTAAACTTAATATGTTGGAAAATGTTATCGGCTCAAATCCTAATGAGGGAGCAAGTGAAGATGCAAATTTTGACGAAATTAACAGCAATATCGATGTAACATCTGAAAATAACGAAGTTGTAGATAATACAAACGAAACAGTAGAGGAAAGTGAAATAAATGAGATTCCAAATGCCGATACTGAAAATTCCGAAGAAATTATCGAAAATGAGAATAATCAAAACTAAATAAAATTAAGCAGTCGATTGAAATTAGCTTGAACTTTTGATGAAAGTTCAAGCTAATACGACAAACTGCTAATATCTTTATAAAGCCGGGATGGAATATAGCGTACAAAATTTACGCTTGTTTCGAATGAACAATGAAATTGATTGAGTATGACGGGACATTTTTAGATAGAAAAAGTAGGTCAAACGAAAAAATCAACACTAACAAATAAAAAGCCGACCAAAATACGGCGTCAGCGAAATTTTGTATTTGGTAGGAAAAAGCGAGTTCGATGGTAACTGAGCCGATTTTATATTAAAATCGCTCGTTACTAATCGTAACGAGCGATTTTTGGCAGGGGAGACGCGATTCGAACACGCAACCAATGGTTTTGGAGACCACTACTCTACCGTTGAGCCACTCCCCTAAGTCTAGTCCATTATATGATAAAATTTTGCAGTTGTCAAATGTTTTAAGATTATTTTACAAAAATTTTAGATTTTATATTAAAGTATTGCATTAAAATATGCTTTTAAACATCGTAGCAAATTAATTTAAAATATCAAATATAAACTCATCACTTGTAAGGAAAGGAGATAATATGAATTATAACTATAAATTAGGTATAATCGGTGCAGGAAATATGGCAAAAGCGATTGCAAATGGCATAGTTGACAGTAAATTGATTGATAAAAGCAAGATTATTGCTACCGACCCTTTTGCGGATTTAGGTATTGATGGTGTTGTAACCCATAAAGACAACACTTTGGTACTTAATGACTGTGAGTATATTTTGCTTGCAGTAAAGCCTCAAATATATAACGAAATTGCAAAAGAAATAGGCAGCAACTGTAAGGCTAAACATATTATTTCAATTATGGCGGGGATTACTTATGACGGAATAAAAAAATATTTCCCAAATGCAAATGTTACACGAGTAATGCCAAATACACCTTGCAAATTGAAAAAAGGTATGACAGCAATACGTAAAAACGACAACATACCGCAAGAGGAAAAAGATTTTGTAAAAAGTATATTTGACAGTATTGGTAAGACAATATACTTGGAAGAGGAATTGTTTCATGCTGTCACTGCTGTAAGCGGAAGTGGACCTGCGTATGTCTATATGTTTATCGAGGGTATGATTGAAAGCGGTGTAAAAATGGGTATGAGTGCAGAAGATGCAAAAACTTGCGTTCTTCAAACTTTTGCAGGCAGTATAGGTATGGTGGAAAGTGAAAATACACCTATTTGCGATTTGATTAATGCAGTTTGCTCAAAAGGCGGGACAACCATTCAAGCTGTTGAAAGTTTTAGACAAGACAATTTGTATGAGATAATAGACAGCGCTATGGTAAAGTGCAGAAATCGTTCCGAGGAGTTAGGTAAGTGAAACATATTCAAATATATACCGACGGGGCTTGCAGTTATAACCCCGGACCCGGTGGATGGGGTGCGATTTTAATATATAATGGAGTTGAAAAACGCATTTCCGGCGGGGAGCCTAATACAACAAATAACAGGATGGAATTGCTTGCCGTAATCAACGGATTGAGTTGTTTGAAAGAAAAATGCGAAGTGGAAATATTTTCGGATTCTGCTTATGTTGTCAATGCTTATATTCAAAATTGGGTGGATAATTGGAAAGCAAACGGTTGGAAAAAGCAAAAAAACAGCATAAAAAATCTTGAATTATGGAAACAGTTAGACAGTCTAGTTAATTTTCATAATGTAAAATTTATAAAAGTAAAAGGGCATAGTGACAATGTCTATAACAATGAGTGCGACAAAATGGCAAGAGAACAAGTAGATAAAATTTTAGGAGGCATAAATGAGTGATAAATCGAAATTGACTTTTTCGTTACTAGCAGTATTTTTAGGACTTGCTACAATGATTGAGGCTATATTTTTGTTTGGCGAAACAGCACTTTATATGCCTATATTATTGATTGTCGGTGCGTTTTTAGTCTCTATTATTTGTGTAGCATGTATTTATAAGAGAAAAGAATCAATGTTTAAACTAACGTTGATAGTTTTGTTTTTTGCTGCAATAGGTTTTGCTATTTATATAGGTTTGCTAAAAAGCGGTGCACTTGACCTTTTAAAAGATGCGGATAATATTTCCGACCTTATGAAAAAAACAGGTATTTGGGGACCGTTGATTTATATTTTAATTCAATTTTTGCAAGTTACATTTATTCCTATTCCGTCGGCAATTACAACTGCCGCAGGTATGGCTGCATTCCAAAATTTGTGGTTGGTATTTGTCTGTAGCTTGGTAGGAATGATGCTTGGCTCAATGTTGGCATTTGTATTGGGTAGAGTATTCGGTGTTAAACTTTTAGTATGGATGGTAGGCCCTAAATCATACAACAAATATCAAAAAATGTTAAAGGGCAGGGATAAAATGATGCTATTTATGATGTTTTTGTTACCTGTTTTCCCTGACGATTTGTTGTGTATATTTGCAGGCGTTACCACAATGTCATATACAACATTCTTTATTATGCAAATTGTTACAAGACCGATTACTATAATCGGACAAACACTAACTTTTGATATAATGGGTAAAATACCTCTTAATACTTGGTGGGGTATTTTGCTTTGGATAATTATCGGGATAGCCGTGGTTGCAATGTTTGTCGGATTGTGGAAGTACAGCGATAAGCTTGAAAATTTGTTGGTAAAAGTTATTCAAAAACATTTTGGTGCAAACGAATTGTCTCTTACAATAAATAAAGAAAAATTAAACACTGATGTTCAAAATCTAATTAGCGACACAATAATTGATGCGGATAGGGAAATGACTGTTTCCACCGCAACAAGTAAACCGAAATACAAAACTAAAAAATATCAAATAAATTATAAGGAATAATATTTGATTAATATCGATTTTCGCAAGGTTTTTAGTTATATTATAATTTTATTGAGTGATTTGCCGAAATTTTATTATAAACGCTTGACAATATAGTAATACTAATATATAATAGCTGTAAAGGTAAAGTCCTTTACACATTATGCTAAGGAGCGGACAATGTCTAAATCGGAAAAACTATTTATAAGTAGATACAATGATTTTTACGGTTGCCTGCTTACCGAACACCAATGCGAAATGATTAAATTATACTATGATTGCGATATTTCATTATTTGAAATATCCGAGCAATTTAGTGTAAGCAGACAAGCAGTCAGAGATACAATTAAAAGAGCGGAATCATTGCTTATCGGATTTGAAGAAAAACTTGGCTTATGCAAAAAATTTGCAAGTATGACCGAGCTAATCAACCAAACTGAAACAGCAATAGATAATAATGATAAAGATTTGTCTAAAAAAAATCTCTCATTGCTAAAAGAAATATTGGAGGATAATGATGGGGACATTTAATAGTTTAAGTGACAGACTTGGGCATATTTTTTCCAAACTGAAAAATAAAGGCAAACTTACCGAGCTGGAAGTTAAAGGTGCTATGAGAGAGGTGCGTATTGCACTTTTGGAGGCAGACGTAAACTTTGGCGTCGTAAAACAATTTATCAACAAGGTAAGTGAAAAAGCTATCGGCGAGGATATATTGCGTAGTTTATCGCCTGCTCAACAAGTTATTAAAATTGTTAATGACGAATTGATTGAATTAATGGGTGCTACTCATTCTAAGCTTGCTGTCAGTGATAATCCACCAACAATAATTATGATGTGCGGTCTGCAAGGCGCAGGTAAGACTACAATGTGCGGTAAGCTTGCATTAATGCTTAAAAAACAAGGCAAAAAACCGCTTTTGGTTGCATGTGATATTTATAGACCGGCTGCAATAAAGCAGTTGCAGGTTGTAGGTGGCAGTGTTGGTGTTCCCGTATACGAACAAGGTCAAATCGCACCGCTAAAAATTTTAAAAGGTGCTTTTGAAGCAGCTTATAAAAATGGTAATGATGTTGTTATTATAGACACTGCGGGAAGACTCCACATAGACGAGCAACTTATGGAAGAGTTGCAGTCGATAAAACAAACTTACAAACCGCATGAAATTCTTTTGACTGTTGACAGTATGACAGGTCAAGATGCGGTAAATGTTGCAGATACTTTTAATAAGCAACTAGACATTACAGGTGTTGTGCTTACTAAGCTTGACGGTGATACAAGAGGCGGCGCGGCACTATCCATAAAGGCTGTTACAGGAAAACCCGTTAAATTTTGCGGTATAGGCGAAAAAATGACGGATATTGAAGCTTTTCATCCTGACAGAATGGCATCGAGAATTTTAGGTATGGGCGATGTTTTGACGCTTATTGAAAAAGCTCAAAATGCCATAACGGAAGAAGATGCAAAAAAATTGCAAAAGAAAATTAAAGATAAGTCATTTGATTTGAATGACTATTTGGAACAGTTTGAACGTGTAAATCAAATGGGTAGTATGAAAGATATGCTTAATATGATACCCGGTTTAAGCAGTAAGTTGAAAGGTCAAAATTTGGATATCGACGAAAAGCAGATTGATAGAATAAAAGCAATTATACGTTCGATGACGCCTGTAGAGAGGGAAAACCCTCAAATCATAAAAGGCTCAAGACGTAAGAGAATTGCAAATGGTAGCGGAACTTCGTTGCAAGACGTAAACTCATTGCTAAAGCAATTTGAGCAAACAAAAGAAATGATGCGCAGAATGACAAGCGGTGGCTTAAAAGGCAGAATGAGAATGCCGTTTTAATGAGAATAAAGTTGCTTGATTTTAGCATTACAACAGCACTTAAATTAGGATAATTAATTTTAATTATATAAATATTTATATTATTGGAGGAAGTACATTTATGGCAGTTAAATTAAGATTAACAAGAATGGGTAAAAAAGGTAAGCCATTTTATCGTATTGTAGCAATGGACAGCAGAAAGGCAAGAGACGGTCAATATATCGAGTCAATCGGTTACTATGACCCAACTAAAGAGCCTGCAATGGTAAAAATCGACACTGAAGTTGCTAGCAAATGGCTAAACAATGGTGCTCAATGCACAGATACTGTTAAAGCTTTGCTAAAGAAAGAAGGACTAATCAAGTAATTATGCAAGAGTTAGTAAGAACAATTATTAATGGACTTGTAGATGACCCTAACTTGGTTGATATCGTGATTGACGAAGAAAATTTTGTTATCAATATCAACTCCGATAAAAGTGAAATAGGCAGAATTATCGGCAAGCAAGGAAGAGTAGCAAAGGCTATAAGGGCAATTATCAAGTCTTCCGGTATGAAGCAAAACAAGCGTTACACTGTAGAAATTAATGAAAAATAATACACCATTGACCCCACAAATACCCGTGGGGTCTATTGGTAATTTATACAGGTAGTAACAATTAGATAGTAAATAAGTTTATAAGGTAATATAAATTTAAGGTCGATTTTCGATAGATTTTTATATAATTATGGATAAGATTGTTATTGGTAAAGTCATTAAACCACAAGGTATAAAAGGCGAGATAAAAGTTGACATTTTGCCGCAAGATAAAGCTTTGGCAAGCAAGCTAAAAGAAATTTACTTAAATGATAAATGTTATAAAGTTATTTCCGTAAAAAATTTGGTTAACGGTATGTTTTTTAAACTTGACGGAGTTGATGACAGGAATCAAGCTGAACTTTTGCGAGGTATGCAAGTAGCTTTTGAGCGGGAGAAAATGCCTAAACTTGAACAAGGTAGATATTTGGTCAGCGATATAATAGGAATGGAGGTTATTGTTTGCGACAGTGTTGTCGGAACAGTTGCCGATATTTTGCAATATGGTGCTGCAGATGTTTACGTTGTCAAAGGAGATAAAAATTTTATGTTCCCTTGTTTAAAAACAGTGCTTGCAAAAGTTGATGTCGAAAATAAAAAACTATATTTAAATAAAGAAATTTTGGAGCAAATTGCAGTTTATGAAGATTGAAGTGTTGACATTGTTTCCAAATATGTTTGCATGCTTAAATGAAAGCGTTATAGGCAGAGCGTTGGAAAATGAAAAATTTACTTTAAATGTTACGGATATACGTGAGTATAGTACAGACAAACATAAAAAATGCGACGATTATCCATTTGGCGGAGGTAGCGGAATGGTTATGACACCTCAACCGATTTTTGACGCTATTGCTGCTGTTGACCCAAACAGAGATTGCAAACGAATTTTTTTATCACCAAAAGGAAAAACACTATCTCAACCACTTGTTGAACAGTTAAGCAGTGAAGAAAACTTATTATTTTTGTGCGGGCACTATGAGGGAGTCGACCAAAGAGTTATCGACAGCGAAATAGATTTGGAGTTGTCTATAGGCGATTATGTACTTACAGGCGGAGAACTTGCTTGCATGGTGGCTATAGATGCGATAGCAAGGTATATCGATGGTGTTTTGGGAAGTAGTGAGTCTACCAATGAGGAGAGTTTTTCAAATGGTTTGCTTGAGTATCCACAGTATACAAGACCGCAAAATTTTAGAGGTATGACTGTACCCGAAGTACTTTTAAGCGGAAATCACGGCGAAATTGATAAATGGCGATATAACGAGCAGATAAGGATAACAAAAGAAAAAAGACCTGATTTGTTGGAGGAAAAATAATGCATATACAATGGTTCCCGGGGCACATGACAAAAGCTCTGCGAATGATGGAAGAAAATGTAAAACTTGTTGATTGTTTGATATATGTACTTGACAGCAGGTGCATTGCGGCTTCCTTTAATCCTAAATTGAACGAGCTTGCGGGCGGGAAACCTATTTTGTATGTCCTTAACAAAGCTGATTTGGTTGAAAGGGAAGATTTAAATGCTTGGATAAAATATTTTAAGGATAACAATATGCAAGTAGTTGTTTGTAACAGTGCAAACGGAAACACGCAGAAAGTTATTGACGGACTTAAAATATTAAATAAAAATTTGATAGAAAAATATCAAAACAAAGGTGTAAACCGTAGCATACGTGCAATGGTTGTCGGTATTCCAAACAGCGGAAAATCTACATTGATTAATAGTTTGTGTGGTGCTAAAAGGACTATAACGGGTGACAGACCGGGTGTTACTCGCGGTAAGCAATGGGTAGTGCTTGCAAAAGGCGTGGAACTTTTGGATACTCCGGGAACATTATGGCCATCATTTGAAAATCAAGAACACGCAAAACATTTAGCATTTGTAGGCAGCATTAATGAAGATATATTAAATATAATAGAGCTAGCGGAAGAAATGCTTGATTTTTGCAGAAAAAATTACTTACAAAATCTTTTGGTAAGATATAAAGTAACAGAGCTCCCGCAGGAAAACAATTTAGCTTTAGAATACATTGCAAAAAAACGCGGCTTTTTGTTAAAAGGTGGGATTCTCGATACCGAAAGACTTGCTAAAACTGTAATAGACGATTTTAGAAAAGGTAAGCTCGGTTTGATTATGCTTGAGAAATGTGAAGATTTAAAATGAATTATTTTTAATATAAAAAATAACTTGCGAAAAATTTTGATTGTTAAACACTTAATAATCGGTTAAAATACATAACAAAATAATAGGTATAAATATGGATAAACTTACTGTTCAAGATAAATTGAAATACGAATCTGAGTGCCTTGCAAAGGGTTACAAATACATCGCTGGAGTTGACGAAGTAGGAAGAGGACCACTTGCAGGCCCCGTAGTTTGTGCCGCAGTTATAATGCCGCTTGATAAGCTTATCGAGGGGATTGACGACAGTAAAAAAGTCAGTGAGAAAAAAAGAAATAAACTTAGTGATTTAATAAAAGAAAATGCAATTTGTTATAACATTGCGGAGGTTTCGCCTGAAGTTATTGACGAAATCAACATTTTGGAGGCAACCAAGTTGTGTATGAAGAACGCCTTAGAGGGACTTAAAATAAAGCCTGATGTTGCTTTGGTTGACGCCCTTACATTGGATACTGATATACCTATTGTAAACATAATAAAAGGCGATTACTTGAGCTATAATATAGGCGCTGCAAGTATTATCGCAAAAGTCTATAGGGATAATCTTATGGTTGAACTTGCCAATAAATATCCTTTATATTCTTTTGAAAAGCATAAGGGATATGGAACTGCTGTACATATACAAGCAATAAAAGAGCACGGACCATGTGAAATACATCGAAAAAGCTTTATAAAAAAGTTTGTGTGAGGATAAAATGCACGGACTGAATACTAAAAATATTGGTAATAAAGGCGAAAATATTGCTTGCGAATACTTGAAAAAACAAGGTTATAAAATCATTGCAAGGAATTTGTATATAGGTAAAAGCGAGCTAGATATTATTGCAAAGGACGGAAAAACTTTGGTGTTTGTAGAGGTAAAAACAAGATTTACTTCCTCGTTCGGAAGTCCTTTGGAGTCAATTACCGAGTCTAAAATAAAAAACATAATTTTTTCTGCAAAAATGTATATTGCATCCTACAAAATGTACAATGTGGCGGTTCGTTTTGACGTGATTGGTGTTGACGGGGAGAAAATAGAACATATAAAAGACGCATTTTGGCTAAATTAAGTAAAACTTGTAAAAAATAAATAAAATTTAATATAAAAATGCTTGCAAATAAAAATATTTTATGCTAATATATAAAAGACTTCGGGTGTTCCGCTAATATTTTATGAACACTGCGTAATAGGAGGTAGGTCAAATGAGTAATATTATTGATGTAATTGAGCAAGAGAATCTTCGTACAGATTTGCCTAATATCAAAATTGGTCAAACTGTTAAAGTATGGTTCAAAATCAAAGAGGGTAACAAAGAAAGACTTCAAGCTTTTGAGGGAGTTGTTATTGCTCGTAAAAACGGTAGCGTTCGTGAGACATTCACTGTTCGTCGTCTTTCATTCGGTGTAGGTGTGGAAAGAACATTCCCATTCCATTCTCCAAAGATTGACCATATCGATATTGTACGTAACGGTAAAGTTAGAAGAGCTAAACTTTATTACTTGCGTGGAAGAACAGGTAAAGCTGCTAAACTTAAAGAGATTATCAATAAGTAATTTTAAAAGACAAGGCAAAATGCCTTGTCTTTTTTCTTTAACAATAAAAATCTTATAACATTAAAATTAATAACAAGCAATTTTGTTTGCTTGTTATTTTTTATATTTAAATAAACAAATTTAATTGAATTTGGCAAGTTAGTCGATATGTGAGCATATATTTTATGGTAGTGACAATAATGGCAAACTATTCGACAAATAGGAAATTAATATAAATTTTAAAATACTTATAATGTTTGTATGATAATTTATGTTGAATGTGTATTGTTTAACAATTTTGCGATTGATTGTCTAATGCTGTATTTAAGCCTATTGACATTTAAAAGAAAAATAACTATTTGGCGAATAAGTATATCTTCATTGATTGGTGCTGTCTATGCGCTTTTTTCGCCTCTTATTGATTTTACGGGTGATATTGTTATCAAAATACTTGTAGCATTTATAATGTGTGTACTTACCGCAAAAATACTATCCCTAAAAAAATTAATTTTGCTATTTGCGGCATTTTTGGGGTATTCCTTTGCGTTTGGCGGAATAATAATCGGAATAATGAATATGTGGCAACCATTTCGTGAGACAATGTCTAATCCCTCAAATGTCAATATAGGTTTAATGTGCAGTATTTTTGTAATTGTTTTGGCGTTCAGTCGTAAAATTTTTCAATTAATACAAAAAAAACATATTTCGGAGGGTAATGTGAAAAAAGTAATCATCAATCAAGAGAAAAAGATAATAAGGGAACAGGCATACTATGATAGCGGCAATACGTTATACTATAAAGGTATTTATCCGGTAATTGTAATGGACGAATCTTTAAAATGTGAAGATAAAGCGGTAGGACATATTAACATCGACACTATTTGCGGCAACAAAAATACCGAAGTTTTTAAATTGGAAAAAGTGACTGTAGATAATCGTATTTACGACAGCGTTTACTGCGTATTTAATAAATTGAACAGCGGATATAAAATATTATTACATAATGATATATATTGAGGTGAGTATGTTTGAAAAAATATTACTGTTTTTAAAAAAGTTATTTGGATTTGAGTGTGGCGGACAAGTTCATTACATAGGTAGTGGCGAAGCTTTGCCTGCACCGCTTGAAGCGGACGAAGAGGCCGAAGTAATTGCTAAAATGATGGATGGCGATATAGACGCACGAAATAAGCTTATAGAGCATAATTTAAGACTTGTGGTTTATATTGCTAAAAGGTTTGAAAATACTAATTTAGATATCGAAGATTTGATTTCTGTTGGTACTATCGGTTTGATTAAGGCCATTAATTCGTACGATAACTCTAAAAAAATCAAATTAGCAACATATTCCGCAAGATGTATTGAAAATGAAATTTTAATGTATCTAAGAAAAAATAACAAAGTTAAAAACAATATTTCGTTGGACGAGCCTTTAAATGTAGATTGGGAGGGTAATATGCTATTGCTTTCCGATATACTTGGAACTGACCCCGACGAAGTGTTTTATGATGCGGAAAAATCCGTTGAAACGGAGGCACTTGCAAAATGTGCAAACAAATTGCCAGAGCGTGAGCGTCAAATAATAAAAATGCGATTTGGCATATTGGGAATAGAAAAGAAAACTCAAAAAGAAATTGCGGATATTATGGGAATTTCACAATCGTATATCTCTAGACTTGAAAAAAAAGTGCTTTCAAAACTAAAAAAAGAAATTGCAAAAATGGTTTAACAACTAATTATAATTTAATTATTAAATAAAATTCATTTAGTTATATCAAAAACATTACAAAAATGGTGTGTAATCGTGTATTATATGCCATTTTTATTTTTTTATTAGGCAGTTATGAATAAAAAAGGTAAAATTTGACATAATAAAATATGGCAAAATATTTGCTGTACAAAGGAGGTTATATGCATAAAGTTATAGTATGCGGATTGGATACATCCAAATTGCCCAAGATAACAAATAAGGAAGCTGACGAATTGTTGTTAAAGATAAAAAGAGACAATGACGAGACCGCCAAAAATAAATTTATTATGGCAAACTTAAGACTTGTTTTATCTTTATTGCAAAGATTTGATAGCAAACACAACAGTGACGATTTGTTTCAAGTTGGTGTAATAGGTCTTTTAAAAGCAATAAATAATTTCGATTTGAAATACAATGTCAAATTTTCAACTTACGCAGTACCAATGATAATTGGAGAAATCAAAAGATATTTAAAAGACAGCTCGAGTATTAAAGTTCCTAGAAGTGCAAGAGACATTGCTTATAAAGCTCTGCAAGCAAGGGAGAGTATCGAAACTAATTTCGGTAGATGCGCAACATTATCCGAAATTGCGGAAATAACAGGCTATCCCGAAAAGGAAGTAGCTTGTGCTTTAAACGCTGTCAGTGAGCCTGTAAGTATTTACGAAAATGTATTTTCTGACGAAGAGGACTCGCTATCCTTAATCGAACAATTATATGACAAAGGAGAATGCGAGGATATGTGGAATGAAAAAATGCTTTTAAAACAAAGTTTTATGACTCTTACAGAAAAGGAAAGAGCAATATTAAAAGCAAGATACTATCTTGAAAAAACGCAAATGCAGATTGCCGAAAAATTAGGTGTATCACAGGCACAAGTATCACGATTGGAAAAATTGGCGCTAAAAAAAATGAAAGCCCTAATGTAAAATATTATCGAAAATCGTATTTATTTTGTTTTAAATAAACAAAAAAAATTGCTTTTGAGAATTGTCGTAAAAAATTTTTTCTAATTTATCATAATTCAAACTTTTTGCACATTTAATATAGTATGATGAATGATATAACATTTTGTGAATTAAGAGAAAAAGAAGTAGTCAATACTATAGACGGCAGAAAATTAGGCAGAATTATCGATATGGTAATCACTTGTACGGGCGAACTTGTAGGACTTGTTGTCCCGGGGGAAAGAAAGGCAATTCGTGCGATTGCATCGGGCGAAAGCCTTTTTATTCCTTGGAAATGTATAACCAAGATAGGAGAGGACACTATACTAGCACAGCTTACAAACAGTAAAGTGCCTGAGGCAGATTAAATATTATAGTAAACTATTAATAAAAAACTGCCCGAATTATTGCGTTTAAAATTAAAATATCTTCAAAAAATCGTATGTAAAATTATTTTTATAAGTAATTGTATAGCATTATACTGCAAAATTTACAAAAAAATCTTTACAATTAAAATTATTTTTGATATAATATGTAAAAGAAAATTTTTGGAGACTTTAGTATGAAATGTCCAAATTGCGGTTGCCTTGAAGATAAAGTAATTGACAGCAGACTTAGTGAAGATGGTGTAAATATCAGACGTAGGAGAGAGTGTGTTTCTTGCGGAAAAAGATTTACCACTTACGAAACTATCGAAACATTGCCTATTTATATCGTAAAAAAAACAGGGGTAAGAGAGCCGTTTGACATCAACAAAATCAAAACAGGTATTTTAAAGGCTTGCGAAAAAAGAC
>OFFL01000943.1_pt1 | contig 26236 bp, 22 predicted proteins | sample 1521391 | NCBI WGS metagenome assembly OFFL01 (sample SAMEA3504082, study PRJEB24116) | mouse gut metagenome | biome: mouse gut; feature: mouse-associated habitat; material: faeces | place: Denmark | collected 2011
CTGCCGCACTCGTAGGGCGTGAACGCGCGCTGCAGGCCGGCGACGGGCATAAAGGTGACGAGGAGTACAACTACTTCCTTGCGGTGGCATTCCCGGCTTCTCACCTCAAAATCATCGACTACAACCGTCTGGTACGCGACCTCAACGGACTGTCGGCCGATGAATTCCTGAAAGCGTTGGAAAAGGATTTCATCATTGAGAACCATGGTGAGGAAATATACCGTCCGAATGCCTTGCACAACTTCTCCCTCTACGTTGGCGGAAATTGGTACTCCCTCACAGCACGCGAAGGACGCTACGATGATACCGACCCGATAGGAGTGCTTGACGTGACCATTTCAAGTGACCTGATACTCCGTGACATCCTCGGCATCACCGACCTCCGCTCCGACAAGCGAATTGACTTCGTAGGCGGAATACGCGGACTTGAAGAGCTGAAACGGCGCGTTGACAGCGGTGAGATGGCCATGGCTCTGGCTCTCTACCCGGTAAGCATGGAGCAGCTGATGAACATTGCCGACACCGGAGCCATAATGCCTCCAAAGACTACATGGTTCGAGCCGAAACTGCGCTCCGGCCTTGTTATCCATAAACTCAACGATTGATATTGGCAATAATCGCGGGGCGACTCTCTGAAAGAGGTGTCGCCCCGTGTTACATTATAGATGTTTACCACAGATATATTCCGTACACCCCCATCCACATGCCTCAGGATTGAGATGGCAGGGCTCACAATGCCTTTGTCAGCTCTTTTTTCAGGCATACTCCTGACCGCTTTTGCCGTTGCTGCAATTACGGCCGACCTGCGTTGGCTGCTCATAGCTTTGATGCTGCTTATGCTGGTAATTCCCACAGCCATCGCGGTGATATATCTTTGGAAAATACTTACACCGGAGTCAGCCTTGGCAGTTCTACCGAGGTATGCCGTAATAGATCCTGGAGTAAGCATCACGGTGACACATCGCAGCGACGAGAATCGACCATCACCTCCCGCCGACATCAGAATCATCTGGTCCGACATAAGCGGCTGCACAATCTACAGAAAAGGATTATTATTCCGCACCAAGGGATTTCCCCGTTGGATTTTCATTCCGGAAGAAGCCGTTCCGGATGGAACGGAGATTTACAAAATTATAGAGTTATGTAGCCCCGATATTGTCGGGATTGACAAAAATCAGTAAATTTGCACAATAAATTAATCATTTGATATAAGCATGGTAGCATTTTTCAAGCAGGGTGCATCGGCAATAATAGCCGTTGAAACCGACCACAAACTCACCGAAAAGGAAAACGAAAAACTATCGTGGCTCTTCGGAGGTGCCACCCCCTTGACATCAACTTCAGTTAAAGGCCGCTTCATAGGGCCTCGCCGTGAAATGACCACTCCGTGGAGTACAAACGCGGTTGAAATCACTCAGAACATGGGGCTTACAGGGATTACACGTATCGAACGCTTCACACGTGTAGCCGCCGGATGCGAACCGGAGTTTGATAAAATGCTCCAGCGTTTTTACCCCGATGGGCTTGGCGCACGTATATTCCATATCGACCGTAAGCCTGAACCGGTTGTATATATTGAAAACATCACGGAATACAACCGTGCGGAAGGGCTGGCTCTCTCTCCTGAAGAAGAGGAATACCTTGATCAGCTTTCAAAACGCCTCGGACGTCCGCTTACCGACAGCGAAGTATTCGGCTTCTCTCAGGTCAACTCCGAGCACTGCCGCCACAAAATATTCAACGGAACATTTGTGATTGACGGCCAGGAAATGCCCTCGTCGCTGTTCAAACTTATTAAAAAGACATCACAGCAGAATCCCGGCAAGCTGGTTTCAGCCTATAAGGACAACGTTGCCTTTGTAGAAGGACCGGAAGCCCTGCAGTTTGCACCCGACAAAGCCGATGTAGCCGGCATGTTCGAGGTGAAGCCAATCGACACCGTAATATCACTTAAAGCCGAAACCCATAACTTCCCCACAACAGTAGAACCGTTCAACGGAGCTGCAACAGGCACCGGAGGCGAAATCCGCGACCGTCTTGGTGGCGGACGCGCAAGCTTGCCTATCGCCGGCACCGCAGTGTACATGACCTCATATCCCCGTCTGGATCCCGAGCATCGCTGGGAGCTCATGATGAATCCGCGAGTATGGCTCTATCAGACTCCCGCCGACATCCTTATCAAAGCTTCAAACGGCGCTTCTGACTTCGGCAATAAGTTCGGTCAGCCTCTGATCTGCGGCTCGCTCCTTACATTCGAGCATGATGAAAACGGACGCCTGTATGCTTATGACAAAGTGATAATGCTTGCCGGCGGTGTTGGATTCGCAGCCAAAAAGGATGCATTGAAAGGCAATCCTATCCCCGGACAGAAAGTAGTGGTGATGGGTGGCGACAACTACCGTATTGGCATGGGCGGCGGCGCTGTATCGTCAGTAGAAACCGGCCAGTATGCCAACGCAATCGAGCTCAACGCCGTGCAGCGCGCCAACCCTGAAATGCAGAAACGTGTATCTAACGTAATCCGTGCGCTTGCTGAAAGCGACAGCAACCCCATAGTATCAATCCACGACCATGGCGCCGGCGGCCACCTCAATGCTCTGTCAGAGCTGGTTGAATCGACAGGCGGACGTATCGACATCGACAATCTGCCTATCGGCGACCGCACACTCTCCGACAAAGAGATAGTAGGCAATGAAAGTCAGGAACGAATGGGTATGGTGGTTGATGAAAGCCATATCGACTATATCCGCCGCGTAGCTGACCGCGAACGCGCCCCCATGTACGTTGTAGGCGAAACCACTGACGACGAACGCTTCGTATTCGCCCATGAAAACGGCAAAAAGCCTATTGACCTCGCTCTTGCCGATATGTTCGGCAATTCGCCCCATACAGTGATGACAGACACAACGGTCAATCTCACATACCGCAATCCCGAGCCTGACGCATCACGTCTTGAAGAATATGTTCGCGATGTGCTGAGCCTCGAAGCTGTGGCTTGCAAGGACTGGCTCACAAACAAGGTAGACCGTTCCGTTACCGGTAAGGTTGCCCGTCAGCAGTGTCAGGGTGAGATTCAGCTCCCGCTGAGCGACTGCGGCGTTGTGGCACTTGACTATACCGGCAAATCAGGCATAGCTACATCCATTGGACATGCTCCGCAGGTGGCACTCGCCGATTCAGCCAAGGGCTCTGTAATGGCTGTGGCTGAAGCGCTGACCAATATCGCTGCAGCTCCTCTTGCTGATGGCCTGTCGTCCGTATCTCTGAGCGCCAACTGGATGTGGCCTTGTAAGAATCAGGGTGAGGATGCCGCTCTTTACCGTGCGGTAAAGGCTTGCAGTGATTTCGCATGCTCACTCGGCATCAACATTCCTACCGGTAAGGATAGCCTGTCAATGACCCAGAAATATGGCAATGACAAGGTTTTTGCTCCCGGCACAGTAATAATATCAGCTGCCGGCGAAACCGCCGATGTACGCCTGACGGTAAGCCCCGTGGTGCGCAACGTCAAATCGACACTCTACTACATTGACTTCTCAGCCGATTCACTCCGCCTTGGCGGTTCAGCATTGGCACAGGCGCTCAACACAGTAGGTTCTGACGCTCCTACCGTTGCTGATCCGGCTGCATTCATGGCTGCATTTGGCGCCGTACAGAAACTTGTAAAACAGCGCGGGCTGCTTGCTGCCCACGACGTATCGGCCGGAGGTCTTGTAACCGCACTTCTTGAAATGACATTTGCCAACACCCGTGGCGGTCTTGACATCACAACCGAAGGATTTGTCAGTGGAGGCGAAGCTGAACTTATGAAGATTCTGTTCGCCGAAAATCCGGCAATGGTTATCCAGGTATCTGACCGTCGGATCACCTCTACAGAAACTCTTCTGACAAAAGCCGGAGTAAAATTCCACAAGATAGGCCATGTAGCTCCCGGACGCAATATTACCATCGCCCATAATGGAGTGAAACATACTCTTGACATTGACGCAATGCGCGATGTATGGTTCCGCACATCATATCTGCTTGACCGCATGCAGAGCGGAGAGAAGTGTGCATCACTGCGAATGGCCAACTATAAGAAGCAGCCGCTCCGTTTCAACATAGCATCATCGTTTGACGGAAGCCTGGAATCACGCGGACTGACCGCAGGAAAGCGTCCCGCTTCAGGTGTTCGTGCAGCCATAATCCGTGAAAAGGGTGTGAACGGCGACCGTGAGATGGCTTATTCACTCTATCTTGCCGGATTTGACGTCAAGGATGTCCATATGACTGACCTGATGTCGGGCCGTGAGAACCTTGAGGATGTCAACATGATAGTGTTCTGCGGAGGGTTCTCCAACTCTGACGTACTTGGCTCTGCAAAAGGCTGGGCCGGAGGATTCCTCTGGAACGACAACGCCCGTAAGGCTCTTGAGAACTTCTACAAACGTACGGACACACTTTCGCTCGGCGTCTGCAACGGCTGTCAGCTGATGATGGAACTGAATCTTATCAACCCCGAAATGCCTAAGAAAGGCACTATGGAGCACAATATAAGCCACAAGTTCGAATCACAGTTTGTAGGAGTCACCATTCCGGAGAACAACTCTGTGATGTTCGGACCGCTTGCCGGACTGAAGACTGGTATCTGGGTGGCACACGGTGAAGGTAAATTCAACCTCCCCATGCCGCTTGACAACTATAATGTGGCGCTCCGCTACAACTACTCGTCATATCCCGGCAACCCCAACGGATCCCGTGGGGCTGTGGCAGGCTTATGCTCACCCGACGGACGTCACCTTGCAATGATGCCCCACCTCGAACGTGCCATATTCCCCTGGCAATGCGCATATTATCCTGAGGCACGTCAGAAGGACGACGTGACACCCTGGATCGACGCATTTGTCAACGCACGCAAGTGGATCGAAAAGGTTCTGAAAAACTGAAATTTGGAAAATCCCTGCAAAAAACATAAATTTGCGAGTCGAAATAAACCGATTATTACGTAATTATAATAAATAAAGTATGAGTCTAAACATCATTGTGCTTGCAAAGCAGGTGCCTGACACCCGCAATGTAGGCAAAGATGCCATGAAAGCGGACGGCACTATCAATCGTGCCGCGCTTCCCGCCATCTTCAACCCGGAAGACCTCAACGCTCTTGAGCAGGCACTCCGGCTTAAGGATGCCAATCCCGGTTCTACAGTAACACTTCTCACAATGGGTCTTCCCCGCGCCGCTGAGGTTATCCGCGAGGCTATGTACCGCGGTGCCGATGGTGGCATAGTGCTTACCGACCGTACACTTGGCGGTGCTGACACTCTTGCTACTTCATACTCTCTTGCCCAGGCAGTGAAGAAGTTTGGCAATTACGACATAATTCTTGGCGGCCGTCAGGCTATTGACGGCGATACCGCTCAGGTAGGCCCTCAGATTGCCGAAAAGCTTGGTATTCCCCAGGTAACATATGCCGAAGAAATAATTGAACTGAAGGATGGTACCGTGACTGTAAAACGCCGCCTTGAAAACGGTGTTGAAACCGTCAAGGCACCTCTGCCCTGCGTAGTCACCGTCAATGGTTCGGCAGCCGAATGCCGTCCGCGCAACGCCGTACGCCTTCAGAAGTACAAACATGCCGCCTCTGTATCCGAGAAAGCATCAAAAAGCCCTGAAGTACAGGCTCTGATTGAAAAACGTCCCTATCTGACCATCCCTGAATGGAGCGCGGCTTTCGTAGAGGCTGATCCCGAACAGATAGGTCTTACCGGCTCTCCCACAAAGGTTAAGGCCATTGAGAATGTAGTATTTACCGCTAAGGAAAGCCGCCGTCTTGACAACAATGACGAGCAGATTGAGGAGCTGGTAAAGGAATTGATTGCTAACCACACCATCGGTTAATAAAACAGGCAGTCAAAGTACAACAATCAAAAATCAGACTATCAATCATGACAGATAACAATAACTTAGTAGTTTATTGTGAGTTTGAGGACGGCCGCGTAGCCGATGTCAGCCTTGAACTCCTTACCAAGGGACGCGAACTCGCTGACAAGCTTGGCGTGAAGCTGGAAGCCTTAGTGATAGGTGACAAGCTCGACGGCATCGAAGAGCAGATATTCCCCTACGGAGCAGATGTAGTTTACAAGGTGGCCGACAAGCGCCTCTATCCCTACACCTCCAACCCCCATGCTGCGGTTCTTATCAACCTGTTCCGCGAAATCAAGCCTCAGGTGTGCCTTATGGGTGCCACATGCATTGGCCGTGACCTCGGCCCCCGCGTGTCATCATGCCTGCACAGCGGACTCACCGCCGACTGCACACAGCTTGAAATCGGCCCGCACAAGGATCCCAAAACCGGCAAGGAATACGAGGAACTTCTCTATCAGATCCGTCCTGCATTCGGTGGCAACATCGTAGCTACGATTGTAAACCCCGAATGTCGTCCCCAGATGGCCACAGTACGTGAAGGCGTGATGAAGAAAGAGATTTTCGATGCCAACCATAAGGGTGAGGTAGTGAATCTTGATCCGGCCAAATATGTAAGCGATGAGGACTTTGTAGTTGAGATCATTGACCGTCACATCGAAAAGTCAAAAGTCAACATCAAGAACTCACCTATTATCGTAGCCGGTGGTTACGGTGTGGGAAGCCGCGAGAATTTCAATCTGCTGTATGAACTCGCTGAAACACTTGGTGGCGAAGTTGGCGCTTCACGCGCTGCTGTCGATGCCGGATTCAGCGAACATGAACGTCAGATTGGCCAGACCGGTGTCACCGTACGTCCGAAGCTCTATATAGCCTGCGGTATCTCAGGCCAGATTCAGCACATTGCAGGAATGCAGGATAGCTCGATAATCATATCAATCAACAATGACCCGGAAGCACCGATCAACACCATTGCTGACTATGTGATAACCGGCAACGTTGAGGATGTTATCCCCAAGCTGATAAAGTACTACAAAAAGAACTCCAAATAATCGCCAACACCCCCAGACATGTTACGCAGCATTATATTCGGCTTTATCATATCAATCATCACATTGACCTCCGGCGCCCAGACGCTGAAGCAGGTTGATGGTGGATTTGAGGCAATGCTGCCGCTTCTTGAAAAGACCGGATACAAAGTGTACAGTTTCGATCTGACTCCACTATCTGACTCCACATATCAAATTCAGTTTATCATCAAAAGATATGTTAACGGTGAATTAGATAATGAGAACGCGATGCCGTACACGCTCCAAAGCCGGACAATGCTGTCACAATTCTCGGAAGAGGCCCGAGCCGAAGTCACCCCGGAACAAATGGCCGATGCCGAGAAAGGGATATACTCCTTGTCACCCCGTATCGACATTGGATTCATGCCGGCGGTAGATTCTTTGTGTAACGTCATGCTGAATGTCGTCAACCAAGGGTCCATTACCATGCCACTCAAGCTTAAAGAGCTGACAAACCGGGAAAACGAAAAAAGCCGATACAGCTATGAGTTCCGTCCGTTCAAAACATCGGAATTCCGTACAGGCGAGTTTATCCCGTTGGTTCTGTTTGGCTCCATGTGGTGGGACGAAAAGGCTAACGTGCATCGTTTCTGCGGAGCCAATGAGATAGACCGTGACATGTCAACCGATATCCTTAAATATATTCCTCACTATTATGTGATAGGAATCAAGGTATCAAAGTAAAACAAGAAAAATAAAAACCAACTGCAATGGCTAACTTTTATACTGACAATCCCGAACTGAAGCATCATCTGAATCATCCGTTGATGCAGAAGATTGTGGAACTTAAAGAACGTAACTTTGCCGATGCCGAAAAGTATGACTATGCTCCCATGAACTTTGAGGATGCCATGGATTCATACGACAAGGTACTCGAAGTAGTAGGCGAAATCTGTGGCGGAAAAATCGCTGAGAACGCTGAAGGTGTCGACGCACAGGGTCCGCGTGTAGAAAACGGACGTGTGATATATGCCGACGGAACACAGGAAAATCTTGAATTGTGCCGTAAGGCCGGCCTAATGGGCATGTCAATGCCCCGCCGTCTTGGAGGCCTCAACTTCCCCATAACCCCCTACATCATGGCTGCTGACATAGTGAGCCGTGCCGATACAGGATTTGAAAACCTGTGGGGACTTCAGGACTGCGCTGAAACAATCTATGAATTTGCCGACGAGGATCAGAAGCAGCGTTACATCCCTCGCGTATGCCAGGGTGAGACAATGTCAATGGACCTTACCGAACCTGATGCCGGTTCTGACCTTCAGTCAGTAATGCTCAAGGCCACAGAACAGCCCGATGGGACATGGCGCCTGAACGGTGTGAAGCGCTTCATCACCAACGGTGACAGCGACATCCACCTCGTGCTTGCCCGCTCTGAAGAGGGCACTCGCGATGGACGCGGCCTGTCAATGTTCATCTATGACAAGCGCAACGGTGGCGTTGATGTACGTCGTATCGAGAACAAGATGGGTATCAAGGGTTCACCCACATGCGAACTCGTATATAAGAACGCTAAGGCCGAACTCTGTGGCTCACGCCGTCTTGGCCTTATCAAATATGTGATGGCCCTTATGAACGGTGCCCGCCTCGGTATCGCCGCTCAGTCAGTTGGTGTCAGCGAACGCGCCTATCGTGAAGCCCTCGCTTACGCCAAGGACCGCAAACAGTTTGGCAAAGCTATCATTGAATTCCCTGCCGTCTATGAGATGATAGCAGTGATGAAGGCTAAGCTCGACGCATCACGCGCTCTGCTGTATGAGACATCGCGCTTCGTGGATATCTACAAGATATATGAAGATATCGCCAAAGAACGTTCACTCACACCTGATGAACGCAAGGAGATGAAGCTCTACAGCAAGATGGCCGATGCATGCACTCCCCTTGTAAAGGGTATGGGCAGCGAATACTGCAATCAGAACACCTATGACTGCATTCAGGTACATGGCGGTTCAGGCTTCATGAAAGACTACGCCTGCGAGCGTATCTACCGTGATGCCCGTATCACCTCTATCTACGAAGGCACAACACAGCTTCAGGTTGTAGCTGCCATACGCCACGTCACCACCGGTACTTACCTCAACCTTATCCGCGGTTACGAAGCACAGGAAGTGAAGCCCGAACTTCAGTGGATCAAGGACAACCTTATCGCTATGACAGCCTCCTATGAAAAGGCTGTGGCTACAGTTACCGAAGTTAAGGATCAGGCTTACGGCGACTTCATGGCACGTCGTCTTGTAGAGATGGCCGGCTGCATCATCATGAGCTACCTGCTGCTTTCCGATGCCCAGCGCAACGATTCATTCGTACGTTCAGCTGAAGTGTACAACAAGCTTGCTCAGGCAGAAGTGGCCAAGCATGCTGACTTCATTGCATCATTCACTCCAGAACAGATTGAAATGTACAAGGCTGAATAATTCAGAACAACAGTACTCAAACTGAAAATAATGCGCGCCGGAGTTTTTCGGCGCGCATTACTTATATAGGTAATTAATGTTGAAATAAATTTGGCACTACAATCTACTTATTCGTATCTTTGCCTATTATGACTATCCCAGAAATCATAGCAGGACGCACCACTCCCGGATTTTCGATAGAAGTGCTCCCCCCTCTGAAAGGAAAAGGTATCGGAGCTTTATTTTCCGGAATTGACTCCCTGATGGAGTTTGGTCCGTCATATATCAACATCACCACGCATAGAAGCGAACTTGTATACAAATCGACGCCTGACGGACTGTACCAGAGGGTGAGTGAACGTGCCCGTCCCGGGACGGTGGCTGTGGCTGCGGCCATACAGCAGCGTTACGGCATTCCGGCAGTTCCACACATGATATGCAGCGGATTTTCCAAACTCGAAACCGAGTATGCCCTGATTGACCTGAACTTTCTCGGGATAAACAACCTCCTTTTATTGCGCGGCGATAAAGCCAAGCATGAGAGTCGCTTCACACCGACTGAAAACGGACATGCCCATGCTTCGGAGCTCCAGGGTCAGGTCAATGATTTCAACCGCGGTGTATTCCTTGACGGTACGCTGATGGATATAACAGGCGATGACAACAAATTCAGCTACGGCGTGGCCGGCTATCCGGAAAAGCATGATGAAGCACCGAATCCTGAAATGGATATCCTTTGGCTCAAACATAAGGTTGACAGCGGGGCCTCGTACATAGTTACCCAGATGTTCTTCGATAATGAACGTTATTTTGACTTTGTAAACCGTTGCCGTCAGGCCGGTATCAACGTACCAATAATACCAGGTATAAAGCCGATTGTAAGCCGTGGACAGCTTACAATACTCCCCAAAGTATTCCATGTGGATATACCTTCAGATCTCGCACGTGAACTGATGGCCTGCAAGGACGACGATGCGGCCAAACAGGTTGGTGTGGAGTGGTGTTCCCAACAGTTAAGGGATTTATACGCCAACGGAGTACCCTCGGTACACATATACTCGCTCAATGCCACACGAAGTGTAAAGAAAATACTGACTGACGTACTATGAAGTTCAGTGATATACCGGGACATGATGACGCAAAGGTTCGTCTGCGGCAAATGGCCGATACGGACCGGCTGCCGCATGCACTGCTACTGGAAGGACCAGAAGGGATAGGAAAACTGTCGCTTGCCCGCGCCTTTGTCCAGTATCTCCACTGTCAGTCACGGACTCCCGACGGTGAGCCTTGCGGTAAGTGCCCGGCATGCCGCCAGCACGAATCGTTCAATCATGTTGACACGAGTTTCATTTATCCGGTGGCCAAAACCGATAAAATGACTTACGCGCCAATATCCGAGCATTTCTCCGAAGAGTGGCATGATTTCTTGAATGAAGATATCTATGTCGACTTCCAGAAATGGGCAACAGTGTTCGGAAAGAAAAACGCGCGTCCCACCACCTACGTCGCTGAAAGCATTGAGTTGCTCCGCCGGCTATCGCTCACAGCTGTAACTTCCCGGTATAAAGTGGTGATCTGGTGGTTGCCGGAGCTGATGCAACTCGAAACGGCCAACAAACTGCTCAAAATTATCGAGGAGCCGTTTGCCGACACGGTATTTGTACTTGTCAGCGACCGCCCGCGTGATATTTTGCCTACCATCTACTCCCGACTGCAACGCATAGCTTGCCGCCGACTGCCGGACAATATTGTAGCCGCTGAGATGCAGCGACGTCATGGCATGGCTCCTGACCAAGCCGCAGCCATTGCCCATCTGTCGCTCGGAAGCATGCTGAAAGCCGAACTGACATTCAAAGAAAGCGAATTCTCACGCAGAGCGCTGGAGCGATTTAAACAGCTGATGCGCCTTGCCTATCAAAGAAAAGTGGGCGACCTCCGCAAATGGGCTATGGACCTCACTGACGAAGGGCGTGAAAATGAAATAGCATTTTACCGCTATGCTATCCGGATGATGCGCGAAAACTTCATGTTTCGTTTCCGTATACCTGAACTCACGTATCTGAATCCGGAGGAGCAGTCATTCAGCACCAACTTTGCACGTTTCATTACGGAAAAGAATGTGGAACGTCTGATTGAGGTGTTCGAGCAGGCAGCCGTTGATATATCAGGCAATGGCAACGGTAAAATCATAAATTTCGATACTGCCATAAAAGTAATCATGCTTCTTATACCATGAGCGCTTATATTCCTGACCGTTCATTTCTCGGGCGTGTAGCTGATGTTTATTCCAATCTCAGCATCCAAGAGCTGGCCGATATATGCTTCGTGCTCCCCAATAAACGAAGCATGGCATTCTTGCGTCAGGAACTGATAAAACGGCGTAAGGGGCCGTTCATTGAACCGGCGCTTATAGATATATCGGAATTCGTGGCCGGGTTTTCAAACAGTGCGGAGGCCTCGCGCTACGAAATGCTCTTCACACTCTACCGCTGCTACGCCAATATCAACCGCAATACGGAGATTTCATTTGACAAATTCATCTTCTGGGGTGAAATGCTGGTAAGTGATTTCAATGATGTTGACCGCTATCTTGTGGACGCCGACATGCTGTTCAGCAATCTTGAACGCCTCAAAGAGATAGGCAGCAACTATCTGACACCCGAGCAGATTGAGATAATACGCCGCTACTGGGATGCAGAAAATATAGAAGAGGACACCGGACGTTTCTGGAAGCACCTTGACAATAACGACAGCTTCACCCGCTCCAGCTTCATAAAACTATGGGAAGTGCTCGGCCCGCTATACCATGATTACATGCGCTCACTTGAAGATAACGGACTGACTACAAGCGGAGCCATGTACCGCAATTCCGTTGAGCGCCTGTCGGCGGAAGGAGCTTCCTGCCTTACTTTCAGCAAGTATGTATTTGTAGGATTCAACGTCCTCACCACATCGGAGCTAAAGATATTCCGCAAGCTGAAAGCATTGGGCCGGGGCGAGTTTTTCTGGGACTTCAACTCACCGGCACTGATCAACGAGGAAAATAAGGCCGGACGATTCATCCGTAAGAATATGGAGGAGTTTCCGGCTCCACCGCAATTTGATGACGAGCCGCTGACCTCAATGCCACATATCGACATCATCGGGGTTCCTTCAAATGTAGGCCAGACAAAAGTTGCGGGCAAGATTGTTGAAAAATGGCAGAAAGAAAACCGTATAAAGACCGATCGCGGAGAAATAAACACAGCTATTATCCTGCCTGACGAGTCGCTGTTCATGCCTTTGGTGCATTCAATGCCCGGCACTGTAACAGATATGAATGTAACCATGGGATTTCCCATGCGCTTATCGCCCATAGCATCCCTGATAGGGAATATATGGAAATTGCAGCGCAACGCCCGGCGCACCTCAGGCGATGTGGACACATACTTTTTTGAGGATGTTAAAGCACTGCTGTCCATGCCTATGGTACGTGCGCTCGATGCGACAGGGGCTGCTGACATTTTAAGAACCATCAATGATGAACGGCTGTTCACCGTACCTCCAGAGGTGATACGCAACAGTTCGGAAGCGCTGTACAATCTCTTCATTCCGCTCAACCGCCGGACTCCACCGGATGAAGTTACTACCCATATAATCCGGTTGCTCGATTTCCTGCTTGCAGCGACCGATGAATCGGATAAACTTCAGATATATTTTCTGGAGTCATACCGCTCGGCGGTAGCCAATCTGCACAATAGCGTGGCACGCTTCGATATGCAGATGGATGCGTTCACATTCCTGCATATGGTAGACCGAGCTGTAAGAGGAGATACCGTAAATTTTGTAGGCGAACCTCTGAGCGGCCTCCAGATAATGGGTATGCTCGAAACGCGTACCCTTGATTTTGAGAACATCATCATCACTTCAATGAATGAACGCGTGTTCCCGCGTAAACTGTTCAACCGTTCGTTCATCCCCGATGTACTCCGGCGTGGTTACGGAATGGCAACCACTGACTTCTCGGAGAGTATATTCGCTTATTACTTCTACCGCATGATATCCCGGGCACGGCATGTAGCTCTGCTCTACGACTCACGCACCGTGGGCGGGACACGCAGCAGTGAAATGTCACGCTACCTTGTACAGCTACTCTATCTATTCCCGGGAGAGAAGACCCATCATATAAATGCGGCCTTCCATTCACCTATGTTCAAGTACGAAGCTACAGCCATACAGAAAACGGGACATGTTCTTGAAAAACTTAACCGCTTTCTTGAACCGGGTAGCCGATATGCGCTGTCAGCCTCTGCCATCAACACCTATATCAACTGTCCGCTGGAGTTCTATCTACGCTATGTAGAGCGATTCAGCCCGGATGAAGATCCTGTTGACTATGTCAACTCCAGCACCTACGGACTGATTGTACATCAGGTGCTTGAGAATTTCTACAAAGCGCTTCCCCCTGTTACTGACGGTTCAGGACAAAGCGTGGACCCGGAACTTGTCAGAATGCTGATACGTCCGTCATATCCGCTGTTGGACCAACTGCTTCTTGAGGCTATCAACAATAATTACCATAATATACACTGTCCGGCAAAATACAAGACTCCTGCCGGTGAAACCGCAGTGCTGGCCACTGTGATACGGCGCAATGTGTGCGATGTGCTGGAAGCTGAAGCCCACTTAGGCCAATTCACATTCGAAAATGCCGAACTCAAGCTAACCGGCACAATCAGCACTACGTCAGGATTGAAAGTCAACATCAAGCAGGTTATTGACCGCATTGACCGTATCGCCGACGAGGACTCCCCTTCAGGCACGCGTCTGCGCATTGTCGACTACAAGACCGGTAGCGACTCGCTTGAGGCCCGCACCCTGGAGAGCCTGTTTGACACCACCTCATCACATAGGCCCAAAGCTATAATGCAGCTGCTGTTCTACTGCATGTTCTACGCTCAGAAAACCGGATATACCGAAGCTATTCAACCGCTGATTTATTCGCTACGGAACATTCCGGTCAATGGTATCCGCCCACTTGTATTCGCCAAATCACCGCTGATGGACTACCGTGATCTGCTGGATGACTTCAATGCTGCTTTGAGCGCGGTCCTGGAGGAAATTTTCAATCCCGAAGTTCCGTTCCACCCCTCGGCGGCCGGTGAGGATGCTTGTACATTCTGCAACTTCAAAAGCATCTGTTCAAGAGGAGAAGAATCATGAGCGGAATATACATACATATCCCGTTCTGCAGTGCGAAATGCGTGTACTGCGATTTCTATTCAATGCCGCGCGGCAACCGCACTGACGAAATAGAGCGGTACAGCAATGCCATAGTCCGTGAATACAACGCCCGTAAAGATGAACTCAACGGCTCGGAAGTGACCACAGTTTATTTCGGCGGAGGCACTCCATCATCACTCCCGGTTGATCACCTGACTGGACTCATCAGACTGTTTCATACAGATAGCGTCAAGGAGCTTACAGTAGAGGTCAATCCTGAAGATGTCACCCGCCACCTTGCCGAAGCCCTGATAGCCTCCGGAGCTAACAGAGTGAGCATGGGGGTACAGTCAATGGTGGACAGCGAGCTTAGCCTTATCGGGCGCCGCCATTCATCAGCCACAGTAATTGAAGCTTTTACCCATCTGCGCGATGCCGGCTTCAGCAATATAAGCCTCGATTTAATTTACGGACTCCCCGATCAGCAGTTGGATTCATGGCTATATTCCCTGCGGACAGTACTTGACCTTGGGCCTGAACACCTGTCGGCCTACGCCCTTTCATACGAGCCGGGAACGCGGCTGTATGCAATGCTTTCCACCGGCAAAGTAAAAGAGGCCACACAGGAGCTGTCGGAACAGATGTACATGACCCTCTGCTCGCTGGCATCAGAATATGGATATGAGCATTATGAAATAGCTAATTTCGGAAAGCCCGGCAGACACTCTCTCCACAACTCCTCATACTGGAATCTTACTCCATACCTTGGCCTCGGACCGGGAGCACATAGCTTTGACGGCTCTGTTCGGCGATATAATCCTACGAATCTCCGCACATATATGGACCATCCGGAATCATCAGCAACAATTGACGAGGAGAACCTCGATGAGCGGGTGAATGACTACGTTATGACAGCACTGCGGACGTCATCGGGAATAGATCCGAAACTCACACTGCGGCTGTTCGGGCAAGAGATTTACGACAGGATTTGCACCACGGCTTCAGAACTGATAAAAAAAGAACGCCTTATCACGACGTCCACTGGCAACTTCGCCATTCCGGAAGAGAAATGGCTGCTTGCCGATGCCATAACCCTCCCGTTTATCACAGTATGAATCAGTCGTGGTGATACGGCTCGCCACGCATGATAGTCATGGCACGGTAAACCTGCTCGGCAAAGAAAAGACGAACCATTTCATGGCTGAATGTCATTTTTGACAAAGATATCTTCCCATCCGCACGCTTGTACACAGCATCTGAAAAACCGTATGGGCCACCTATCACGAAAACCAAGCGTTTCAGCCCCTGCACCATATACTGCTGAAGCTGTGTCGAAAACTCACGCGAGGTAAACTCACGACCACACTCGTCCAACAGCACCACCCGGTCAGATGGCGCCAGACAGTCAAGAATCATTGCTCCCTCACGTTCTTTCTGCTGCTGCTCGCTCAGCCCGCGTGTGTTCTTTATATCAGCAAGCATGCGGAATTCCACCGGACAGTAATGTGAAATCCGGCTTATATAATCGTCAGTGGCTTTACGGATATATTCGGTTGAGGTCCGTCCTACGGCAAGAATAAATATTTTCATCAGCGCAAGGGTACAATAGTGTTAAATAAGTGCTATCTTTGCACAAAAGTACAAAAAAATGAAAACAAAAGAGGAATTAATTGATGACCTGCTCACATTGGCTTTTGCCGAGGATGTAGGTGACGGTGACCACACCACATTAAGCACCATCCCTGAGAGTGAAACCGGACGCCAGCGCCTTATTGTAAAGGAAGAGGGTATTCTGGCCGGTGTAGATATTGCCCGCAAGGTATTCCACAAGTTTGACCCGGAGCTCAAGATGACAGTATATATCAACGATGGGGCTCACGTCAAGCCCGGCGATATAGCATTTGAAGTGGAAGGCAAGGTACGGTCGCTCCTGCAGACCGAGCGTGTGATGCTCAACATCATGCAGCGCATGAGCGGAATTGCCACAACCACTGCCCGCTATCAGAAATGCCTCGAAGGGTTGAAAACAAAAGTGCTTGATACCCGCAAGACTACTCCGGGAATGCGTCTGCTTGAAAAAGAGGCTGTGAAAATAGGTGGCGGCGAGAATCACCGCATCGGTCTTTTTGACATGATCCTCATCAAGGACAATCACGTTGACTTTGCCGGAGGAATCCCGCAGGCTGTTGCCGCAGCTAAAAAGTATTGTGCCGAAACCGGACGCGACCTCAAGATAGAACTGGAGGTGCGCAATGAAGATGAAATCCGTCAGGCCCTCGAAGCCGGTGTGGACCGTATAATGCTTGACAACTTCACTCCCGAACGCACACGCGAGGCCGTAAAGCTTATCAATGGCAAATGTGAAATCGAGTCATCAGGCGGTATTACTATCGATACACTCCGTTCGTACGGCGAATGTGGTGTTGACTTTATATCGGTAGGTGCTCTGACACACTCAGTCAAAGGCCTTGACATGAGCTTCAAAGCTTGCTGAAGTAAATATCGAATATAAGAAAAGCCCGCTTCGGCGGGCTTTTTCTTTATATCTTCATATCATTTTCTTTGGCATCGTGGCCTGAAACTCTTTCAAATAATTAGGCACGCTATACGCAAGGTCAATAAACTTACGGTTGATGAAATCACGCTCAGCCAAAGCAAGCATATTCTGAGCCAGAGGCACAATATCCGGAATCTGAGTCACCGCCGGCATCGGGAGCACACCGACAGCCTTATCGCTGCCATTGCCCATAATGACAAGCTTATTTCCTGCCTGTATGACATCGCTGAAGCTATCGGCATCAAGAATCACCGGTCCCTCGGGACGGACACGTTCAAGCGCCATATTGAAAACCCCGGTAAACACCTCCATCCGTCGGGCATCAATCATCGGTACAAGAAGAGCCTCCGGGTCAATATCATGCTCAAACATTGCAGTAACAGCAAGAAGTTCAAGCGTATCTACACCAATAAGCGGTACATCGAGTGCAAAAGCCAGTCCCTTGGCCTCCGAAAGTCCGATACGCAACCCTGTATAACTACCCGGCCCCATGGATACGGCCACAGCATCGAGCTTCATTTCCAATTCATTCGCACGGTCAAGACATGCCTTTATAAATCCGCTCAGCAGAGCAGCATGATTCTGTCCGCTGAAGTCCTCGCGGTGGCACAGTACCATTCCCTCAGCAGTCAGAGCCGCCGAACATACGTTAGTTGAAGTTTCTATATTAAGAATTACAGCCATCTCAAATTTTTTCACAAATTTACACAATTTTCCAAGGGTAAATGCTAATTTTGTAGAAAATATACATTGCCCATGTTACTATCCATGACCGGCTTCGGCAAATCAGTTGTCGAACTACCAGATAAAAAAATTACAGTTGAGATAAAATCGCTCAATTCCAAACAATTGGACCTCGCCATGCGTATCCCCGCATTGATGAGAGAAAAGGAAATGGAGATGAGAGCACTTGTTGCCAAACTGCTTACACGCGGCAAAGTAGAACTGACCATGTACATTGAGAATCTGCACAGTGATGCTACAATACAGCTCAATGTCACACAGATGGCGGCCTATAAACGTCAGTATGAAGAGATGCAGAAAGCCCTCGGACTTCCGGAACCGGCTGACTGGTACTCGCTCCTGCTCCGTTTTCCTGACTCGGTGAAGAGTGAGAATTCACAGGTAGCCAATGAATCTGATTTCGAAGCGGCTCTAAAGGCCGTCACTGAAGCGGCCAACGCACTTACAGAGCACCGCCGTGCCGAAGGAATCAAGCTCGAGGAATTCTTCGCCAAGAGAGTCAATTCAATCAGCAACTTACTTGCCGAGGTACCGAAATATGAAGTTGAACGTGTGGCCCATATCCGATCACGCATAATTGACAATCTGGGCAAGCTTCCGCAGGTGGAATATGACCGCGGGCGCCTTGAGCAGGAGATGATTTTCTACATTGAGAAACTTGATGTCAATGAAGAGAAGCAGCGCCTGGCACAGCATATAGCATACTTCACCGAAACAATGGCTGGTGATAACGCCGGCCAAGGCAAAAAGCTCGGCTTTATAAGTCAGGAGATGGGACGTGAAATCAACACTCTCGGCTCAAAAAGCAATCATGCTGAGATGCAGAAGCTTGTAGTACTGATGAAGGATGAGCTTGAGCAAATCAAAGAGCAGGTTCTCAACGTGATGTAATTCACCTACATACAGATTTTAATTTCTCCCACTACATAATAACCCCACTCACCATGAGCGAAGGCAAAATCATAATCATATCAGCCCCGTCAGGCTGCGGTAAGTCAACTATCATCAACGCACTGCTTGAACGAGGCAACGTCAGGATGCAGTTCTCTGTGTCGGCAACCAACCGCGCACCGCGTACCGGTGAAAAACATGGAGTAAACTACTACTTCCTGACCGATGAGGAATTCCGTAAAGCCATTGATGAAGATGCGTTCGTGGAATATGAGGAGGTATATCCGGGCCGATTCTACGGAACTCTCAAGAGCGAGGTAGAGCGCCGGTGTGCAGCAGGCGAAAATGTAGTGCTTGATATAGATGTAAAGGGTGGAATGCGGGTAAAACAGATGTTTTCCGACAAGGCTAAAAGCATTTTCATCAAGCCACCTACGGTTGAAGCCCTGCGCACACGCCTCGAGGGACGCGGTACCGATTCGCCCGAAGCTATTGACGAACGCGTACGGAAAGCGGAATACGAACTTTCATTCGCTCCGGAATATGATTGCGTGGTAGTGAACGATGACCTGCAACAAGCCATCGACAATACCGAACGTGAGATTCTGGAATTTACCTGCTGACATACTGCTCTCCTATGGAACTACATGGGGACAACATCGGTATTTTCGGAGGGTCATTCAATCCGGTCCACATCGGACACATGATGCTGGCCCAGTACATCGCTGAATTTGCCGGGCTTGACAAAGTGCTCCTGATGCTATCGCCACACAATCCGCTGAAGGAAAACAGCTCATTGGCCCCTGACAATGACAGGATGCAGATGCTGAGAATTGCAACTTCAGGAGGCTATTCACGCGTAGAGCCGTCAGACATAGAGCTCCACCTGCCGCGGCCATCATACACAGCGATGACTTTGAGGGAACTTAAGAGCCGATATCCGGCCACCACATTCCATCTTATAATAGGAGCTGACAACTGGCTGTCGTTTGACCGTTGGCGTGAACCTGACTTCATCCTGGCAAATGCAAAAATCATTATCTATCCGCGTCCCGGTTACGATATTGACCCGGTATCCCTTCCCGCAGGAGTAAGACTTATGGAGGGGGTACCCACTACGGAGATAAGCAGTTCTTTCATCCGCCGAGCTATAGCAGGCGGTCATGACATGAACTACTTCATGCCGCACAACGTATATAAATATATTATTGAAAAAGGCTTATACATATGAGTTGTCTTAATACAAATGCCCTTGCATTCATCGGGCTATGCAATGAATACTGCATGCTTGCCGAAAATGCGTCGGGCATGACCCGCAACGAATTCATTCAGTCAGCCGTGCGTATTCTGCCCCGGCTATATATCTCGGCTTCCGATCTGCAGGATAATGATACCAGTGCCGATACATACATCGAACCGGCTCTGGAGGAGGATATGTATGAACAGGTCCGCTCAAGCGTGGCCTCTCTGATGGGCGCCGAAGACACGTATCTTGAAGTGTTCGAGGAGGATATGAAGTACTCCGACACACCTATCGCCGCATCAGTGGCGGAAGGCATCGCTGATATCTTCCAGTCATGCTACAACTTTGTCACCATGGTACGTGATGCTCCTGAGCCGCTTATTGCCGATGCTCTTGAAGCCATGAAGGAAGAATTCCGCAACTACTGGAGCCAGACTCTCTGCAATCTTCTCCGACCGCTTAATCAGCTTAGATATAACTCAACCGATAACGAATAACCACCATGTTAAACTACGCCGAAAAGTATCCCTACACAGAGGAATTGATGGATTTCCTGAATTCCTCTCCCGTGAATTTCTATGCCATCGACACACTGAAACGCATGCTCGATGATGCTGACTTCACACATCTCGATCCGTCGGATGAATGGATTATAAAACCGGGAGGAAAATATTATATCACCAAGAATTCCTCCGCACTGATAGCATTTGTTGTCGGTACTGGCGGCCCGGCTGCCGGTAGCAAAATCATATCGGCCCACAGCGACTCACCCGGCTTCAGAATAAAGCCCAACGCCGAAATGATATGTGAGGAAGGTGTAATAAAACTGAACACCGAAGTATATGGAGGTCCTATCCTATACACATGGTTTGACCGTCCGCTGTCAATAGCCGGACGCGTGATGCTCCGCTCGGACAATCCTCTGCATCCCGAACCATTTCTCATTAGGTTTGACGAGCCGCTGCTTACCATTCCGCATCTCGCCATCCACTTCAACCGCGCGGTGAACGAGGGCAATCATCTGTCGAAACAGAAGGACATGCTCCCCGTGATAGGAATGGTAAATGACGCCATGGAACGCGACAATATGCTTCTGCGCCTTGTAGCGGAGCGTCTGGATGTGGACATGGAAGAAATCCTTGACTTTGACCTGTCGCTGTATGACACCACCCCGGCATGCCGCGTCGGCCTTGAAGGCGAATTTATAACATCGGGACGTCTGGATGACCTCAGCATGGTTCATGCCGGAGCCACAGCGCTGATAGAATCATGCAATAACGATGAAATCGAACCGGCCGGAACAAATTCTGAAATGACACGCATTCTTGCCATATTTGACAACGAGGAAACGGGCAGCGGCACTAAACAGGGAGCAGCCTCTCCCCTGCTGATGCATCTGCTGCGTCGCATCAACAGCTGTCTTGGCGGTACGGAACAGGACTTCATGCGCGGCATTGTACGTTCATTCATGGTATCGGCCGACAACGCCCATGCCTTGCACCCCAACTATCCGGAGAAGCATGATCCGACTAATCATCCGGTACTCGGCGGAGGTCCGGTAATAAAGATTAATGCCAACTGCAAATATATGACCGATGCTGACAGCGCTTCCGTATTCAAGAATATATGTGAGAATGCTGACGTACCCTGCCAGTATTTCGTGAATCACAGTGATGTGGCCGGAGGTTCCACACTGGGAAATATCCTGACCTCACAGATTGACCTGCGCGGTGTGGATATGGGAGCTGCCATGTGGGCCATGCATTCTGTTCGCGAAACAGCTTCTGCTGCCGACCATGGCTATATAATACGCGCTTTCCGCGAATTCTACAATTGCTGACAGACCATATAGAACTGCAAAAAATAAGCCAGCCCCGTAAGGTTCAAAACCTTACGGGGCTGACTGCATTGTAGACTTATTTATTACCTATCTATCAGTCGGCAAGGTCAACGGCATAATAAACCTTCTTGCCGGTAGGATATATACCGGTGATGAACATCACCTTGTCACCACCGTCGCTCTTCATTATGGAAGTGTATATCTTGTCAACATCATCGGTTGTGCGCACACGTGCATTGTTGATGTCCAAGATTATAAATCCGTCCTTGATACCGGCATCCTTAAAGCGACCATCCTTAAGTCCGGTCACCTGAAGTCCCGAAGATATACGCAGCTGACGCATGGTCTGCTCGTCGACCTTCTTGAAAGCGCAACCCAGATCACTGAGCGATTTTGCTTTTACGATATTGGTACTTCCCTGATTGTTATAAAGAGTGGCTGTCGCCTTACGTTCCTTATTGTCGCGGATATAAGTGATGGTCACTTTGTCGCCGGGACGCAGCTGAGCCATCTGCTCAAGAAGCTCCGATGAGGAGTGGGTGTTTGAACCATTGATGGCAGTTATTACGTCGCCCTCCTGAAGGCCGGCTTCCATAGCAGCGCTCTGGTCGAGCACTTCGGTCACATAAAGGCCCTGGCTGACTTTAGTTATCTCCTTGCTCTTGGCAAGCTTCGGAATAAGCTCCTGATATGTTACACCAAGGATAGCACGCTGCACGGTTCCATACTGACGGATATCGGTAACAATCTTCTTAACTATAGATGTGGGTATTGCAAACGAATAACCTGCATAGTTACCAGTCTGTGAATATATGGCGGCGTTTATGCCCACGAGCTCGCCATTGAGATTCACCAATGCACCGCCCGAGTTACCGGGATTGACGGCGGCATCAGTCTGTATGAACGATTCGATGCCCATGGAGCGTGAATTGGTAGCCTGAGATATGCTACGTGCCTTGGCACTTACAATACCGGCAGTTACAGTCGAGGTAAGTCCAAACGGATTACCTACGGCAAGAACCCATTCGCCTATCTTCAGTTTGTCACTGTCGCCTATCGGAATGACAGGAAGATCTGCCGCATCAATCTTTATGAGGGCAAGGTCGGTTGAGGGGTCAGTACCTATCACAGTGGCATTGAAATTGCGGTTGTCATTGAGCGTCACCTCAAGGCGCTCTGCTCCGTCAATAACATGGTTGTTGGTGACAATATATCCATCTGCGGAAAGAATCACACCCGAACCGAGGCCCTTCTGAACCTGAGAGTCCTCATCGCTTCCCTGCTTCTTACGCTGCTGCGGCTGCTGACGGCGCTGTCCACCATAAGGCGAACCGAAGAAGAATTCAAAGAAAGGATCGTTCATCATGTCGCTGTCACCATAATAATTACGGGGCGTAGCATAACTCTTGATGCTCACCACTCCATTTATAGTGCTTTCAGCAGCCTTTGTAAAGTCAGGAACTCCGGCCGATGAACTGCTTACGGTAAACAATGATCCGGACGTATTGTCGGGATTGTGGGTGCATGACGCACCGGCGCTCATGGCAAGTCCGAATATTCCGCTTACCATCAAGGCAAATTTTGCGTAATTTCTCATATAATTATACAATGTGAATGTTTTATGTGGTTAATATAAATTCCTATTTCTCTCAACAAAAACCGACGTCGCTTTACGGCTCTCTTTTTGACAGAATCAGAGTCTTATAGTTTAACGGCGATTTATTCTATTGACGACAAAATTAGCAGATTATTAACCGCTCAATGCTTAAAAATCTGTAATTTAAACTGATTTAATAAAGAATGCTGACATTTTTACAAATTTTTCATAGATATACTATCAACTATTCTTGCTATATTTGCCTATGATGATTTACCTTGGTTAAATCTGACAATATATAATATGTCAGGGAGGATGCCGTGAGTAATGATTTTTATGCCTGTGACATCTTTTCAGTGAGTTATTGCGTTATTAATTCTGCTTATGACTATACTTAGGAATCGGACTCTACCCAGCGTTATGTTGCTGATGGCACTATGCCTGCTTGCATCGTGCGGATCTTCGCGAACATCCCTTACGGCTCGCGCCACATCGCATAAGTCAGAAAAAAACACCGGCAAATCAAAACCTCAACGTCCGGCAGAACATATTCATTTCAATACCTACTCCACATTGCCACAGCCAACAGAGCGCCTGCTGAAAGAGGCTGACAAATGGATTGGTACCCCCTATGTATATGGTGGCAACAGTTCTGATGGTGTCGACTGCTCCGGATTCGTACTTCAGGTATATAAGAAAGCGCTTGATATAAAACTGCCGCGCAACTCCGCCAAGCAGCAGGAATTCTGCACAAAGCTTGACCGTGACAATCTGCGCGAGGGTGATCTTGTGTTCTTTACCGTGCGCGGAGGCGACAGCGTAGGACACGTAGGGATATATATAGGCAACGGACGCATGATTCATGCCTCGTCAAGCAAAGGAGTCATCATATCACCGCTATCGCAGAAATACTACGTTGACAACTTCCATTCATGCGGGCGTATCGAACAATACTATGCCATGCTTGACAAAAGCGAACGTATATCCTCCGACAAAGCATTGGCGGATATTACTCCGGCTTCGGCTAAACCGGCAGAACAGGAAAAACAGCCGATGGCCTCGGTAGAGCCGGTACTCCCCCGTCAGACTCAGCCCAAAGCTTCCGCTATTTCTGCTGTGGAGAAAAAAGCAGCACCAAAAGCCGCTCCGGTAAAACCGGCACGTAAAGTGACAGCAAAAAAGGCTACCCCAACCGGTTCAACCATGGATGCTGACCGCTCGAAGGTGCTCAACTCAATTATCGAACAGAAAGCTGACTCCATTTTTTCATCACGATAATGGATATTTTTAATCGAACACGCCGCCTTGTAGGGACAGATGCCATGCGACGCCTGTCAGAGTCACGCGTAATAGTATTTGGCGTTGGTGGTGTTGGGAGCTGGACGGCAGAATCGCTTGTACGCTCCGGAATAGGACATCTTACAATAGTGGATGCCGACTGCGTGGCAACGTCAAACATCAACCGTCAGCAACCGGCCACAGTATCAACCATCGGGAAGCCAAAAGTTGACGTGATGCGTGAGCATCTCCTTGATATAAATCCGGAGCTTGATATCACAGCAATACAGGATATGTACACGGCTTCAACAGCCGACAATTACAATCTATCGGACTATGATTACGTTGTCGACGCCATTGATAGCCTGAGCGACAAGGCTCTACTGATACTACGTGCCACATCAGCGCGCACTCGCCTGTTTTCATCCATGGGAGCAGCTCTGAAGATGGACCCGACAAGAATCTCTGTAGCCGAATTCTGGAAAGTCAAGGGATGCCCGCTTGCAGCCGCACTTCGTCAGCGGTTCAAGCGCTCGGGACAGATGCCCAGGCGAAAATTCCGGTGTGTATATTCCGATGAACTCCTGCCGAATCTTGGCGAAGAGGATGACACCTCAGGAGCAATGTCGTTTGGAAAAGTCCGGATCAACGGGGCTATGTGCCACATAACCGCCATGTTCGGCTTCACTCTGGCCGGACTTGTAGTTCAGGATATCCTGAAACGCTGACCGCTTCTATCCTCTTTTTTATATCTCTTCGTCCGATTCGCTGCCGCCATCAGTGGTTGATGCCGGCTCTGACGGTTCGGAGGTTTGAGATTTCACTGAATCTGTTTGTGCAGTAGCTGCCTGTGGAGCGGAATTCTCCTCCTCGGTAGCCACTCCATCGGCATAGTCGGCAAGAATTGAACGGTATTCCTTGGCAACAACAGCCAGATTATAACGAGAATCACGACGGGCAAGCTTGTCAAATGTTGAGCGCATCTCATCACCGCCAACACTTGTCACAATATCGTACACGTCAACATATTTACGCAGAATCTCCATGTCGGCCTGTGCATTCCCCTCCTGCTTGGTCTGTTCATGCAGCCTTATATAAGCCACTAACACCTGAACAGCCTCTGCCGGAGTCAGGTCATCAGCTTCAAGGGCCATACTGTCAATGCGATTGGATATGGCACGTGAACCTTCGCCTCTTTCCAGAGCCTGTTCTATCTCATCAATCTGTGAGTCGGCAGCATCTGATTCCTTATTGCCTCCACAAGCAATAAACATCATAGATACAGCCACGACAAATATATAACGATACATCTTTTTCATTTGAAGAGTAATTTTCAGTTACAAAACAATGGGCCATCATACCGGGATACATCTTCCATAATCATATTACAAAATACCGGTTCCACGATTTATGACTCTACTAAATTCGGAAAATGGGCTTAACTCATTGAGCTAAACCCATTTCCTGATATCCTGTCGGGGTGAAAGGATTCGAACCTTCGACCCCCTGCTCCCAAAGCA
>OFFL01000948.1_pt1 | contig 26059 bp, 29 predicted proteins | sample 1521391 | NCBI WGS metagenome assembly OFFL01 (sample SAMEA3504082, study PRJEB24116) | mouse gut metagenome | biome: mouse gut; feature: mouse-associated habitat; material: faeces | place: Denmark | collected 2011
TTTTTGGCTGCGGCGTTGTTGGCGTATTGCGACACGAGGTCGTCGGCATGTACGGACTGAATTTTGCCCGGACTGCCCGAAGCGGCAACATCATACTTTGCGAGGGCTATATGGACGTGATTGCTCTGCATCAGGCGGGGTTCACCCAGGCGGTGGCCTCCCTGGGGACCGCGTTTACGGCGGAGCAGGCGGTGCTGCTCAAGCGCTATACGGACAAGGTGCTGCTGGCCTACGACAGCGACGGAGCGGGAGTCAAAGCAGCCCTGCGGGGTATCGGCATCCTGCGGGAAGCCGGGCTTTCCGGAAAGATCATCAATATGCAGCCCTGTAAGGATCCGGATGAATTTATTAAGAAAAACGGCAGGGACGCTTTTCAGGAGCGCATAGACCAGGCGGAGAACAGTTTCTTTTTTGAGATCCGTATGCTGGAGAGAGATTTTGACCTGAAGGATCCGGAGTCCAAGACCCTGTTTTACAGGGAGATTGCCAAAAAACTCTGCAGTTTTTCCGTGGATGTGGAGCGGGAGAACTATCTGGAAGCCGTGGCGGATAAATACCATATCGGTTTCGAGAACCTGCGCAGGCTGGTGGGAAGTTACGCCATGCAGACAGGCGTGGACAAGCCTCCTGAGCGGCCCAGGTCCGGCGTGCGGCAAAAAAATTCGCCCCAGGAGAACAGCCGGCGTACCCAGAGGCTGCTGCTCACCTGGATCGTGGACGACCCGGCACTCTATCCCAAGATCGCCCGGTATGTGGCCGCGGAGGATTTTACCGAGGAGTTGTACCGCCAGGTGGCGGAACGGTTGTTTAGGGATCTGGAGGACGGGCGGTACCAGCCGGCGGCTATAGTGAGCATGTTCCAGGACGAGGAGGAGCAGCGCCAGGTGGCGGAGATTTTCAACACCAATCTGCCCCAGCTGGAGACCAGACAGGAGAGGGAGAAGGCTCTTCATGATATTTTGTACGCAGTGAAAAAAAACAGTTATGAACATTTGACCGCCGGTCTGGGGGCAGATGTTACGGCGCTCAGCAGGGCGGTGGCGGGCAAGAAAGCCCTGGAAGAACTGGCTAAAACGCATATTTCACTGGAATGAAGTCAATACTAGTGTACTACCACATTCACTTTCTGTGAAATGGGAACGTGTCAGTACACCAATACAACAGCAGGAACTTTTAATTCAGAAAGGAAACCACAAGGATGGAAGAAAACACACAGGCACGTTTTGAGGAGAAAATGAAAAATCTCTTAGCGATGGCCAAGAAAAAGAAAAATGTATTGGAGTATCAGGAGATCAATGATTTTTTCTCGGATATGACGCTGGAGGAGGATCAGTTTGACAGGATTCTGGAAACTCTGGAACAGAATAATGTGGATGTACTGCGCATCACCGAGGACGATGATGTGGACGAGGAGATTTTGCTGGCAGAGGAGGATCTGGATGTAGAGAATCTGGATCTGTCCATTCCGGACGGCATCAGCATCGAGGACCCGGTGCGCATGTACTTAAAGGAGATCGGCAAAGTGCCCCTGCTCTCTGCGGAGGAGGAGATTGAACTGGCGAAAAAGCTGGAACTGGGCGACCAGGAGGCAAAAAAGCGTCTGGCGGAGGCCAATCTGCGTCTGGTGGTCAGCATTGCCAAACGTTATGTGGGAAGGGGGATGCTGTTTCTGGATCTGATTCAGGAGGGCAATCTGGGACTGATCAAAGCCGTGGAGAAATTTGATTACCGCAAGGGGTTCAAATTCTCGACTTATGCCACCTGGTGGATTCGTCAGGCCATCACCAGGGCCATTGCGGACCAGGCCAGGACCATCCGTATCCCTGTGCACATGGTGGAGACCATCAATAAGCTGATCCGGGTGAGCCGCCAGCTTTTGCAGGAGCTGGGGCGGGAGCCTTCCCCCGAGGAGATCGCGGAGGAGATGAACATGCCTGTGGACCGGGTGCGGGAGATTATGAAAATCAGCCAGGAGCCGGTATCCCTGGAGACTCCCATCGGCGAGGAGGAGGACAGCCATCTGGGAGATTTTATCCAGGACGACAACGTACCTGTTCCTGCGGATGCGGCAGCCTTTACGCTTTTGAAGGAGCAGCTGGTGGAGGTGCTGGGCACTCTGACGGAACGGGAACAAAAGGTGCTGCGTCTGCGGTTTGGCCTGGATGACGGGCGGGCCCGGACCCTGGAGGAAGTGGGCAAGGAGTTTAATGTGACAAGAGAGCGGATCCGGCAGATCGAAGCAAAGGCTCTCCGTAAGCTGCGCCATCCCAGCCGCAGCAGGAAGCTGAAGGATTACCTGGATTGATCCTTTCAAGGCGGCTTCAGATGCTTGCCCGCATGGTGACGCCCGGAAACAGGGTGGCTGATGTGGGCTGTGATCATGGATTTCTGTCCATCTACCTGGTGCAGAACGGAATCAGTCCCCGGGCGCTGGCCATGGACGTGAGAAGGGGGCCTCTTGCGGCAGCCCGGGCACATATAGATGAATGTGGGCTGGGAGCATACATAGACACCAGGCTGTCGGACGGACTGAGGGAATGCCGCCCGGGGGAGGCGGATACCGCGGTGATTGCCGGCATGGGCGGTCCGCTGATGGAAAAAATACTGACAGAAAGCATGGAGGGGGCGGTGCAGCTGAAGGAGCTGATCCTTCAGCCCCAGTCGGAGTTGGGAAGGTTTCGGCGTTTTCTGAAAAGAAGCAGGTTTGTCATTTTAGACGAAGGAGCGGTATACGAGGAAGAAAAATATTATTTTGCCATGAAGGCAGTATTTCGGGAATGTGTGACAAAGGAGTGTGACCCGGGCGGGGAAGCTCTGCAGAAGGCAGAAAATGGCAGGGCGTTGGGAGAATTCTGCAAAGAGGAGTTCGGTCCCCTGCTGTTGGCCAGACGGGATCCGGTACTGAGGCAGTTTCTCTGCTTTCGGAAGGGAGTGTTGGAGGAACTGGCGGAAAAGTTGTCAGCGGAGCCTTCGGAGCGGACAAGGGAGCGGCTTGGGGAGATTCAGGAAGAATTGCGGATTATTGAGTCGGCACAGGAGTATTATAGAGAAGCAGGGCAGCAAGGGAAAAGAGAATAGTAAGGGAAAAGTAAACAGCAAGAGAAAAGTGAACAGTAAGAAAAAGCAAATTGTAAGGAAAAAGCATATAGCAAGGGAATAGCAAACAGCAAAGGATAAGCAGGCAGGAAAGGAGAGAGCGGCAATGGTGACAATATCCATATACGGAGAAAAAAAGGAAGTGCCTCAGGGAACTACCTTTGAGCAGATCGCAGAGGATTATCAGGAGAAATATGACGGCTTGATCGCTGTGGCGGCGGCCAACGGCAAGATCAGGGAGCTGTTTAAGAAGGTGACAAAGGACTGCCAGGTGGAATTTTTCACCTTGAGGGACGATGTGGGCCACAAGACCTATGTCAGGACGGCCACCATGCTGCTTCTGAAGGCGGTTTACGATGTGTTCGGAGCCGACGCCGCCCAGGAATGCCGTGTGGAATTTGCCATAGGGCATGGTTATTACATCAACCCTATTGGAAGGATTCCTTCTACGGAGGAAAATGCGGAAAGGATCCGGGCGCGGATGAAGGAGCTTGTCTGTGCGAAGGTGCCTTTTCGGAAACGCTCTTATTCCCTGGAGGATGCCATGGAGCTGTTTGCAAAGCATGGTATGACAGATAAGGAAAAGCTGTTCCGTTACCGCATGAGCTCCACTGTGAATGTCTATGAGATTGAGGGCTATTACGATTATTACTACGGATATATGCTTCCTCACACCGGATACGTGAAGTGGTTTGAGGTGATCCCCTATGAAGACGGTTTTATGCTGCTGCTGCCTCAGAAGAAGGATCCTACCACAGTAGAGCCCTTCCATGAGAGCAGGAAGCTGTTCGGAGCCCTGGAAAGCTCCGGAGACTGGGGTAGACGGGCCGGGATCGAGACCGTGGGAGACTTAAACGACCAGATATGCCGCGGCTCCCTGAGCGAGCTGATTTTAGTGCAGGAGGCTCAGCAGGAACGCCGGATCAGCGAGATCGCAAAGGATATTGCAGGACGGGAAAATGTGAAGTTTATTATGATTGCCGGACCTACCTCTTCCGGCAAGACCAGTTTTTCCCACCGGCTTTCCATTCAGCTGAGAACGCTGGGAAAGGTGCCCCATCCCATCGCACTTGATGACTATTTTGTAGATAGAGAAAAAACCCCCAGGGACGAGAACGGAGATTATAACTTTGAATGTCTGGAGGCCATCGATGTGGAGGGCTTTAACCGGGATATGGTAAGGCTGCTGGCCGGGGAGAGGGTGGAGATTCCTTCCTTTAATTTTAAAACCGGCAAGAGAGAGTACCACGGAAATTATCAGCAGCTGAAGGAGGAGGATATCCTGGTAATTGAGGGCATTCATGGACTGAATGAGAAAATGTCCTATGCTCTGCCGGGGGGAAGCAAGTATAAGATTTATATCAGCGCGCTTACGGCTCTGAACATAGATGCTCACAACAGGATTCCCACCACCGACGGCAGGCTTCTGCGCAGGATGGTGAGGGACGCTCGTACCAGAGGGACTGTCGCCCAGAGAACCATTCAGATGTGGCCCTCCGTGAGAAGGGGCGAGGAGGAAAATATATTCCCCTTCCAGGAGGATGCGGATGCCATGTTCAATTCGGCTATGATCTACGAGCTGGCGGTGCTGAAGCCCTTTGCGGAGCCGTTGCTGTTTCAGATTCCCAAGGGATCGCCGGAGTATCATGAGGCCAAGAGGCTGCTGAAATTTTTAAATTATTTTTTAAGTGTTCCCAGCGAGAGCCTGCCCAACAATTCCATCTGCAGGGAGTTTGTGGGAGGAAGCTGCTTTAACGTTTAATTTTGAATGATCCCGCAGAACCTGGAAATGGGTGCTGCGGGATATGTGTTTTTATATTTTTGCGGTAACTCTATCCTGCAGGCGGCATATAATAAAGCAAAACCACATAGGATGATAGGTTATATATTATGTATGCTGCGCTGCTTATCTTACTGATGCTTGCCCTTTTGGGTATGCTTTTCGGCCATTTCCGCAGGAAAAAGCTGATCTGTAAAATCCGGTGTATGGATAAAGACAGGAAGTGTTCCCTGCTGGAAGAGCTGGCCGAGCCCTTCGGGTACGTCTACCACTGCTGCTGCGGGTTTTTCTCATCCACCGTGGACGCCTGGCAGAAGGCTGCCGGCTACACATGGTTCTACGACTATATGGCTCCCCGCTTTCAGATGGTATTTGACGCTCTTCCGGTTTACTTTGATTACCGGGGAAGAACGTGGCTGATCGAATTTTGGAAGGGCCAATACGGCATTAATACTGGTGCGGAGATTGGGATTTATCATGCCGACAGGCTGCTTACCAGGGCGGAATATCAGACTGCGCATTTCCAGGCCGCGGATGAGAACGAAATGCTGCCCTGTTCTCTGGAGCTGCACGAGGAGAATGGCGACTATGTCCAGCTCTCAGAGAGGCACTGGTGGCTGACCGCCTTTGTGCCGGGCGTATTTTCCCATCCTTCCCGGCTGTGTCTGAAGGTTGCGGTGAGTTTTGCCGACAGACAAATGCTGCAGGCCTTTTACCGCGGCCTGTGCGAGGCAGGCTATCCTGCGGAAATGATCACGGTTCAAAATCTTTGTCTGTCCTTTACCTTCCACCGGCCCCTGCCGGAGCACTACGGTCTGCTGACCCGGTTCCACAGATGGTTTTCTCAGTGTCTGAACCGGATAAACTGCCGTCTTTTCGTATGGGTTACCAGACCCTTTGAATGTACGGAGGACCGGGTTCTGTTTCTTTACTACTATTTGCCATTCTGTTTCAGGAGGCTGATGCGTCTGCGCCGTTATCACAGGCGGTGTCATAAGAAGAGAGGCTGCCGGCGTCCCAAGTGCTGCCGCCGCGGCCTGCCCCGGCATGAAAAGCCATGAGTATTACAAGTCGTCTGGACCGTGCTTTTGCCCGGGCTCCTGTGCTGCCTCTTAACAGATGCTCCCGATATGTGCTGTTCAGCGACTGCCACAGGGGAGTGGGAACCTCCTCCGACAATTTTCTGAAAAACCAGCACCTGTATTATGCGGCACTGGAGCATTATTATCGGAATGGCTTCACCTATATTGAGCTGGGAGACGGAGAGGAATTATGGGAAAACCGAAAGCTCCGCAATATTGCCGAGATTCATGAGGACACTTATTGCATGTTCGCCCGGTTTGAACAAAGAGGCAGGCTGTATCTTCTCTATGGCAACCACAATATTGTGCGGAAGAAGAACCCGGCTTTTCTGGAAGCTTTGATCCTGCAATCCGCATCCATGCCGGAGAAAACACTGTATCTGACCCACGGCCACCAGGCCAGCCTTTTGAACTCCACGTTCTGGCCCATAGCCCGGTTCCTGGTGCGCTATTTCTGGAGTCCGCTGGAGAATCTGGGATTTCTGGATCCCACCAGCGCGGCCAAGAATTATGAGGTAAAGGAAAAATGCGAGGAAAGCCTGCGCAGCTGGGCCGAAGCGCATCACCATATTTTGATCACAGGGCATACACACCGTCCTGTGCTTCCCGAGGAGCCTTCCTTCTATTATAATACGGGAAGCTGCGTCCATCCGCGCTGTATTACCTGTATTGAGATCCAGCGGGGAGAGCTGACTCTCGTGAAATGGACGATGAACGCCCGGGTTGACAGTACCCTGTATGTGGCAAGAGAAGTGATCTCCGGTCCGGTAAAATTGCTTGACAACGGGGAGAATCGCAGCTGCTAGTACAGAAATGCCGCCGTTATGGTTATCCATAGCGGCGGCATAGTAACGCGTATTTATTCCTGCGTCAAGCCGAAATACTTTAAAATGCGGTAGCCGTCAAGAAGGCCGGCCATATAGGCATTGGTGGTATACTCGAAGCCGCGCTCGTCCATTCGGGCCAGCAGCGCATCTACCACATCGCGCTGGGATTCTGTGAAGTCTGTATTCCGGAATTCTTTGTATGCCTGTAAATATTCCTGCTGACAGGTCTGGTATTCACTGTCCGCAGCGAGCAGGCTTTGCAGGGTCTTGGACTTCATGCTGTCCATGGATAATTTTAAGGTATCTTTGATATCCTCCATGGTGCTGTCTTTCGTGATGATGGATAAGAGCTCTTGTGTGATTTGGTCTTTTTTAAGCATTTGTTCGTTTCCTTTCTGCCGTAAGCGTGATGTATGATCCTTTGTCAGGTCGTTAACCTGTGATTATTCTACCACGGGTACCCGGAAATGGAAACGTGAATCGCCCGCGCATTATCTGATATATTTACAAAATGTGACAGATTGTGACGGCAATACCCATAAAACGGTGGTGAAATCCGGAATGTGGGGAAAATTTTTACTCGATTTCTGGAAGTTTACCGCGATAAACAGCCAGTTCCTCATCGGTGGGAATATAGTCGCTCATTTTACCCTCGTGAAATTTTTCATAAGCAATCATATCAAAATAGCCTGTGCCGGTGAGGCCGAATACAATGGTTTTCTCTTCTCCGGTTTCTCTGCATTTCACTGCTTCGTCAATGGCGGCACGAATCGCGTGAGAGCTTTCAGGTGCGGGCAGGATGCCTTCTACTCTTGCAAAATACTCCGCCGCTTCAAATACCTCCGTCTGTTTCACGCTGATTGCTTCCATCAAGCCCTGATGGTACAGCTCGGACAGTGTAGAGCTCATGCCGTGATATCGAAGCCCGCCTGCGTGATTGGCAGAAGGGATAAAGTCGCTGCCCAGCGTATACATCTTGGCCAGCGGGCAGACCATTCCCGTGTCACAGAAGTCGTATGCATATACTCCGCGGGTAAAGCTGGGACAGGATGCCGGCTCCACTGCGATAATACGGTAATCGGCCTCGCCCCGAAGCTTTTCGCCCATAAACGGTGCGATCAGGCCGCCCAGGTTGGAACCGCCTCCGGCACAGCCGATAATGATGTCAGGCTTTATATTATATTTGTCCAGGGCAGCTTTGGTTTCCAGACCGATGACAGACTGATGGAGAAGCACCTGATTCAGCACACTGCCCAGTACATAGCGATACCCCTCGCTGGATACGGCCTTTTCTACCGCTTCGGAAATGGCACAGCCAAGGCTTCCTGTAGTGCCCGGATGCTCGGCAAGGATCTTTCTGCCCACTTCTGTTTCCATAGACGGTGACGGTGTGACCGATGCGCCGTAGGTACGCATCACCTCACGGCGGAAGGGCTTTTGCTCGTAGGAGCATTTTACCATATATACCTTGCAGTCCAGGCCGAAGTAGGAGCATGCCATAGAAAGAGCGGTACCCCACTGACCGGCTCCGGTTTCGGTGGTGACGCCTTTCAGTCCCTGCTTCTTTGCATAATATGCCTGGGCTATGGCGGAGTTTAGTTTGTGACTGCCGCTGGTATTGTTGCCCTCAAATTTATAATAGATTTTCGCGGGTGTGTCCAGCTTTTCTTCCAGGCAATATGCGCGGACCAGCGGGGAGGGACGGTACATTTTATAAAAATTGCGGATTTCCTCCGGGATCTCAAAGAACCGCGTGTCGTTATCCAGCTCCTGTGCCACCAGCTCCTCACAGAAAACGCCTGAAAGCTCCTGGGCTTTCATGGGCTGATGGGTGCCGGGGTTTAATAGCGGGGCCGGCTTTTGCTTCATATCGGCGCGCAGATTGTACCATACCTCGGGCATCTCGTTTTCATTCAGATAAATTTTGTAAGGAATTTTTTCGGTTTTCATTGCTGCCTGCATTGTAATTACCTCCTTAAATTTGTTCTGTCATGAAACAAAAAAAGTCCCTGACAGAAGATTATTTTCTGTCAAGGACGAACAGGTACTGATTCAGTACGACAATCCGCGGTGCCACCTTGATTCACGGTATACCCGTGCGCTTGGCGGGATACAAGCATATCCCCGGCATTTATACGCTTGCCTTCAGCGTCGCAGAATACTCTGTGAAAAATCACATTTGACTGCGCCCTCCGCGGTCCATTTGACAACTTGTTTCTCACCTGCTTCTCAGCATCACAGGCTCTCTGTAAAGGCATCATTGCCGTTATCTCCGCTTCAACGGTTTGAAGTATTAAATTTTGTATAATATATCACTATTATATGCGGGTGTCAATAGTTCGGGAGTTCAACAGTTGAATAAAGGGAAAATCGCCACAGGCCGCATAAAGCCTGTATTTTTTTGTCAAATTTTGTAAATATATTGTTGCATGTGTTGCATGTTTATGGTATACTTAAGGGTAGAGGAGGGCATGTTATGAAACTATACTATGACAAGCGGCTCAAAGACCCTACATACTATGGACAGCAGGGGGTTCGGAACGGTAAGAAAGTAACCTCCAAAAACGTGAAGAAATTCGGCAAGCATTCTGAACTCCTGAAAATTACAGATGACCCTCTCGCATATGTAAAAGAAGAGATCCGGAAGTTGAATGAGGAATACCGTGTTGGCAGGGTTGCCTTTGACCTGACTGCCGATTTTAACGAAAGGGTTAAACATTCAGACGATGACATATCTTCCCCCACATGGGTAAACACCGGCTATTTTTTCCTCCAGTACATCATGAAGGACTTAAAGCTAAAAGAATTCTTTAAACAGATAACCGATGGCAGGAAGATCACTTTTGACTCTTATACAGTGTCACGCTTCCTGACCTATGCCAGGATCCTGGACCCTGCCTCCAAATTTGCCACATGGGGAAGGCTCTCTTCCTATTATGAACAGCCCTCTTTCGATTACCAGCACATCCTCCGGTTCATGGATCTGCTGGCAGACAATTACGATGGCTATCTGGCATGGCTTTATAAAAACAGCAGTTCTGTTGCAAAGAGGGACACATCTGTCCTCTATTATGACTGCACAAACTTCTACTGCGAATGCGAACAGCCGGACGAGGATGTGGTGGATGAGGTTACCGGCGAAACCATAAGCGGCCTGCGGAAATTTGGCCTCAGTAAGGAACACCGGCCCAACCCCATCGTTGAAATGGGACTCTTCATGGACAGCCGCGGAATCCCCATCACCATGTGTCTGCACCCAGGAAATACCAGTGAACAGCTCACCGCCGTCCCGCTGGAAAAGGAAGTCCTGAAAATGCTGGATAACGCCAAATTTATCTACTGTGCCGATGCCGGCCTGGGTTCCTATAACATCCGCAAGTTCAACAGCATGGGCGGCAGGGCCTTCATCGTCACACAATCAGTCAAAAAGCTCAGTGACACACTGAAAAAAGCCGTATTTAATGACTTTGAATACCGCCTGCTCTCTAATGACGAGCCTGTTAAGATCAGCGACATGAAAAAGTTTGATAAACAGGATGAAAAGAACCTCGGCCTGTACAATGACTCTGCCTATAAAGTGATCGCTGCTGACAGGGCTGTTGACCTGGGACTTTACGAAGAAAAAATACTGAAAAATGGCCGGACAAAAAAGGTGAAGGCTGCCGGCATCCTGGAGCAGAGGATTATTGTCACTTTCTCCCGTAAAATGATGGAATACCAGAGAACTGTACGGAACCGCCAGATAGAACGGGCCAAAAAACTTCTGGAGCTGAAAGACCCGGAAGAAATAAAAAAAGGCCCAAACGATGTCAGAAGATTCATGAAGAGAACCTCTCAGACGAAATCAGGTGAAAAGGCAACAGTTGAGTATAAGCTTGATGAAGAAAAGATTGCTGAAGAAGAAAAATATGACGGCTATTATGCCGTTGCAACCAACCTGATGGATCCGGCAAAAGACATACTGGCAGTTTCACACAAAAGATACCGGATCGAAGACTGTTTCCGGATCATGAAAACAAATTTTTCCGGCAGACCGATCAACCACAGGCTTCCAGACCGTATAAAGGCACATTTTTTGATCTGCTACACAGCGCTGTTGGTATACCGTTTGCTGGAAGCAAAGCTAGATGACCAAAAGACTCATGTGACAACAGAGAACCTGATCTCCACATTAAAGAATATGAATGTTACTAATATACATGATGTTGAGTACATGGCCCTTTATAACGGAAGCAGAACACTTGATGCCCTGTCTGAAATGACCCAGCTGGGGCTGGACAAACTCCACTACAGACCCAAAGACCTGAACGGAAAACTCAAAAAAATTTTGACATAGGGTTCACATACAACATTTCTGCCCTTTAGAAAAGCCGACAATCCCAGTGTTTATGCGGGATATCGGCTTTTTTAAACTATTCAAGTGTTGAAAACGGGTATTAAATTTTGTATAATATATCACTATTATATGCGGGTGTCAATAGTTTGGTGAAAATTCATTTCGGGAAAAGTTTGGAAAAGATATAAATTTTTGATTGACAGATCAAGAAATGCGTTCTATACTAATACCAACCTATGAGGTAGGTTTTTGAAGCTTTTTTCAACGAAGGGAGATAAGGTTATGGCTAAATACAAGTTTGAAACTTTACAGCTTCATGTGGGACAGGAGAGTGCGGATCCGGCAAGCGGTGCCCGGGCGGTGCCTATTTATGCGACGACCTCTTATGTATTCAGAGATTCAGCTCATGCGGCAGCCCGGTTCAGCCTTGCCGATGCCGGAAATATATACGGCAGGCTGACAAACTCCACCCAGGATGTGCTGGAGCAGCGCGTGGCGGCTCTGGAGGGCGGTGTGGCGGCCCTGGCGCTTGCTTCCGGAGCGGCAGCCATTACGTATACGCTGGAAGCTCTCGGGCAGAACGGCGGTCATTTTGTTTCCCAGAAAACCATATACGGAGGAAGCTACAATCTGCTGGCCCATACGCTTCCGACGTTCGGCATCACGGCGAGCTTTGTAAATATACATGATCTTGCGCAGGTCGAAGCCGCTATACAGGACAATACCAGAGCAATCTATATTGAAACACTTGGCAATCCTAACAGCGATATTCCCGATATTGACGCTTTGGCGGAGCTTGCACATAAGCACGGCCTGCCTCTGGTGGTAGACAATACCTTCGGCACTCCGTATCTGATTCGGCCCATAGAGCATGGCGCAGATATTGTAGTGCATTCTGCCACTAAGTTTCTTGGCGGTCATGGCACAACTCTGGGAGGCATCATTGTTGACTCAGGCAGGTTTGACTATGCGGCCTCCGGGAAATACCCGGCCATTGCCGAGCCTAATCCAAGCTACCATGGCGTATCGTTTGTAAAGGCTGTGGGTCCGGCAGCGTTTGTAACATACATTCGGGCAATTTTACTTCGTGATACGGGCGCGGCGATTTCTCCTTTTGCGGCATTTTTGCTGCTTCAGGGAATCGAAACACTTTCGTTGAGACTGGAACGGCATGCGGAAAATACAAAACGGGTGGTGGAATTCCTTGCAGAGCATCCGCAGGTTGAGAAGGTCAACCATCCGTCCCTGCCAAGTCATCCGGATCATGCGTTATATCAAAAGTATTTCCCCAACGGCGGGGGCTCGATCTTTACCTTTGAGATCAAAGGAGGCGTGAAAGAAGCACACAGGTTTATTGACAGCCTTCAGATTTTTTCTTTGCTGGCAAACGTGGCCGATGTAAAGAGCCTGGTAATTCATCCGACAACCACTACCCACAGTCAGCTTACGGAGGAAGAATTGGAGGATCAGGGAATTAAGCCGAACACCATCCGGCTTTCCATCGGTACAGAGCATATTGACGATATTATTGGCGACCTGCAAAATGGTTTTGATGCTGTAAAATAAATGGAGGTATTGTTATGTCAAAAATATATACGTCTGCGGATCAGCTGATCGGAAAAACCCCTCTTTTGGAGCTGGTTCATATTGAGGAGGCAAACAACCTGAAAGCAAGGATCCTTGCGAAGCTGGAATACTTTAACCCTGCCGGTTCTGTAAAGGACCGTATTGCAAAGGCAATGCTTGACGAAGCCGAGAAAACCGGAAAGCTGGGGCCCGGCTCAGTGATTATCGAGCCTACCTCCGGTAATACCGGCATCGGTCTCGCGGCGGTTGCGGCTGCAAGAGGCTATAGGATCATCATTGTAATGCCCGAAACCATGTCTGTGGAGCGCCGCCAGCTTATGAAAGCCTATGGCGCCGAATTGGTGCTTACCGAAGGAGCAAAGGGCATGAAGGGGGCTATTGAAAAGGCACAAGAGCTGTCAAAGGAGATCCCGGGCAGCTTTATTCCCGGGCAGTTTGTGAATCCTGCCAATCCGAAGGCCCACAGGGAAACTACAGGTCCCGAAATTTATCAGGATACGGACGGACAGGTGGATATCTTTGTTGCGGGCGTAGGAACCGGCGGAACGGTAACCGGCGTGGGCGAGTACTTGAAATCAAAGAACTCTGCTGTCAAGGTAGTGGCTGGAGAGCCTGCCGATTCTGCCGTACTCTCTACCGGCGTGGCGGGGGCTCACAAGCTTCAGGGCATCGGTGCCGGCTTTGTGCCTGATGTGCTGAATACGGGCATTTTTGATGAGATTATTCCTGTTTCCAATGAGGAGGCGTTTGAAGCCGGAAGACTGATTGGCAGGAGTGAGGGCATTTTGGTGGGCATTTCCTCCGGAGCCGCCGCTTTTGCCGCTATTGAGCTTGCCAAACGTCCCGAAAACGAAGGAAAGACCATTGTTGTACTTTTGCCCGATACCGGAGACAGGTATTTATCCACCCCGCTGTTTTCGGAATAGAAATCCACCGGCATTCAAAGAAGGAAGAAAATGAATATTTATCTGGATAATGCAGCAACAACAAAAATGAGCAGAACAGCAATCAACGCCATGCTTCCATATATGGACACCGTATATGGCAATCCGTCCAGCCTGCATTCGGCCGGTCAGACGGCGGCGGAAGCATTAACAAGAGCAAGACAGCAGATTTCCCGCTGTATCGGCGCGGAGCCTGAGGAAATAATCTTTACCTCCGGCGGAAGCGAGGCGGATAATCAGGCAATTATATCCGCGGCACAGATGGGCCGGAAAAAGGGAAAAAGCCACATTGTCTCAACGGCGTTCGAGCACCATGCGGTACTGCATACCCTGAAAAAAATGGAGAAGGAAGGCTTTGAGATCACGCTTTTGGATGTTCATGAGAACGGCGTGGTTTTGCCGGATCAGGTGGAAGCCGCTATTCGTGACGATACCTGTCTTGTCACCGTGATGTACGCCAACAATGAGATCGGAACGATTCAGCCAATAGAAGAAATCGGCAGGATATGCCGTGCCCGGAATGTTCTTTTTCATACGGACGCCGTACAGGCGGCGGGGCAGCTGGAGATCAATGTCAAAGAACAGAATATTGATATGCTTTCACTTGCGGCGCACAAATTTCATGGTCCGAAGGGAATCGGTATTCTTTATGCAAAAAAAGGTGCAGCACTGACGCCTCTCATCCAGGGAGGCGCTCAGGAGAGGGGCAGACGGGCAGGCACGGAGAATATTTCCGGAATTATGGGGATGGCGGCTGCGCTTGAGGAGGCCTGCGCCCACATGGAAGATAACAGCAGGAGACTGCGTGTATTGCGTGATCAGCTTATTGCCGGGCTTTCGCAGATTCCGCACTCCATTCTCAATGGTGACGCGGAAAAGCGTCTGCCCAACAATGTGAACTTTTGCTTTGAGGGAATCGAGGGCGAATCCCTTCTGCTGCTTCTCGATGATAAAGGAATTTGCGCTTCCTCCGGTTCCGCCTGCACTTCAGGCTCGCTTGATCCCAGCCATGTACTGCTTGCAATCGGAAGAGTACATGATGTTGCCCATGGATCGCTTCGCCTTACGCTTTCGGCGGAAAATACGGAAGAGCAAATCACGTATACCATTAAAGCGGTGAAGGAAGCAGTCGAATATCTGCGCAGTATTTCTCCCGTCTGGAGAGATCTTGTCAGCGGCAAAAGGGATTTTATTATTAAGTGAGGTTTTGTTATGGCTTTGTACAGCGAAAAGGTTATGGATCATTTCCGCAATCCCAGAAACGTCGGCATAATTGAAGATGCCGACGGAATCGGCGAGGTTGGTAATGCCAAGTGCGGAGACATTATGAAAATTTATCTGAAAATCGAAAATGAAATTATTGTGGATGCAAAATTTGAGACCTTCGGATGCGCCTCTGCCATAGCGTCGAGCTCCATGGCCACCGAGCTGATCAAGGGTAAGCCCGTCTCAGAGGCTCTTGCTCTTACCAACCAGGCAGTGGTTTGGGCGCTGGACGGTCTTCCCGCTCCCAAAATTCATTGCTCCGTGCTTGCGGAGGAAGCAATAAAGAAAGCTTTGCAGGATTATTGTGAGAAGAATGGTGTGGAATACAGCCATAACAGTTATGAAGGGCAGCCGTCATGATGATTTCAACAAAAGGAAGATATGCACTCCGGGTGATGATCGATTTGGCCGAAAATTACGGGAAGGGCTTTGTCCCCATGAAGGAGGTAGCTGAAAGGCAGGATATCTCTTTGAAATATTTAGAGAGGATTCTTCCCGTTTTGACTAAAAACAGGCTGATAGAAGGACATCAGGGAAAGGGCGGCGGTTATCGCCTGACGGCGGAGCCGGACAGATATCGCGTGGGGGAGATCCTTCGTCTTACGGAGGGCGAGCTGGCGCCGGTGGCCTGTCTGAACTGTAGTGCAAACAAATGTGAGCGTGCCGAAACCTGTAAAACCCTGCCGATGTGGTCAGATTTTTACAGGCTTACAAATTCATACTTTGATGGAATTACATTATCGGATTTAATGGGATAAAATACGGTGTGTTTGTCAGTGGGGAAACGATATGAAGGAGAAAGTGCGGATTGTGGATACCATATTTGACGACGGGGAATCCCCCTTGAAAGAGAGCGGGAACATTGAACTGATTGGCAGCATGTTCAAATGGAAATATCCGTTGTAGTGCAGCAGGGACACGTTGCAAAAAGCCGCTTAGATTGGATTCAGCGTCTGTGCCGTTGTGGGAATGGGCGTTCCTGCAACGGCAGTTTTCGATAGGTATATTTGATTATTGAAGACGTCTGAATTATCGTCCTGTTTGAAAAAGCTCTACACTGTATTTTGCAGGATTATCTTTGTTGATATAAACATTCGCATATAAATCTTCTTTTCGTTTTAATGGTGACAAAACATAATAGTTGCTTACCGCTTTGTATTCATTACCCTCATAAATAAACCGACAGACAATTCTGCAAGTGGTGTAGTTTGCTACTCTAATCAAGGCTGCCGGAATCATGTCCTCTATTTCGGAGTCCATACAAGCGCCTGATTGCTTCAGGTTTTTCAATTTTTTCTTGTCATATACCAGTTTGTTCATTGACGCCAAAAAAAATATTAGCCATACAGAAGCATTGATTAACATGACTTTCAACATAGTTGAATTAAAAAAATACCCAACAAGACCAACAGCTAATTCAGTCACTGCTACAAACAAAGCAACATTAGCGCATGTGGAGAATAAGTATTTTACAGGCTTAAGATTGGCAATTTGTTTTTCTTTAAAAAGTTTGGAGATATTTTCCTCTGCTTTTCCTTTGTATTCCTCCGCTGATATATGCTCCCCTGAAAAAAGCTCGTTCAAACTAATACCCAAAACATCACACAAAGGCTGTAAAAGCGTCATGTCTGGCATTCCTCTTCCGTTTTCCCATTTGGAAACTGCCTGATTGGTAATCTCTAACAGTTCGGCAAGCTGCATTTGTGTCAGATTTTTTTCTTTCCTGCACTGTGCAATGAATGCACCTATTTTTTTCTGATCCATACAATGAATCTCCTTTGCTATATTTGACCGCAGTATATCAAAAAGAGAATCTATTTAGAATATACTAAGCGTTGATTCAATACTAAACGCTTAGTTGAGTGTCACAAATCTTTCTCCCGGCTTCGGCTTTCTGTGCTCCATTATAGCAGATTTCCTACCGCTCCACAAATATTTCTTGATGGTATCGCCGGTTCCGTCTGGACAGTGGAAATGCAGACTTATGACCATGGTCAATACCTTTGGGTATATACTTAAACGCCTGAATGATCCACGCGTACCATAAGAATTTTTTGGAGTCTGGCGGATTTCATGGTATACTGTAGGAAACAGACTGGACGGGGTGAAGGCAGTGGATGATAAAGTGTATGAATATGAGTCCCTGATCTATGAAGCCGGGGAGACCGGCGGCGCTTATGTTCTTTTTCCTTATGATATCAGGAAAGAGTTTGGGCGGGGACGGGTGAAGGTGCATGCCACGTTTGACGGGGAGCCGTATGATGGCAGCATTGTAAATATGGGGGTAAGGAACGCTGAGGGGAGCGTCTGCTATATCATTGGCGTGCGGAAAGAAATCCGCTCCCGGATAGGGAAACAGCCGGGGGACAGTGTCCTGGTGAAAGTCAGGGAACGGGAATAAAGAGGAGGGATGGACGGTGTGGACATGTCCGAAATGCGGGCGTACTTTTAAGAGACAGGAACAGGGGCATTACTGCGGGAAAGCGCCGGAGACGGTTGAGGAATATATCGCGGCACAGCCGAAAGAAGTACGACAGTATCTGCAAGAAGTAAGGGATGCGCTGCGTGCGGCGCTGCCGGAGGCGGAGGAACGGATCTCATGGAGCATGCCGGCTTATTGGAAGGAGCATAACATCATCCAGTTCGCCGGATTTAAGAATCATGTGGGGCTGTATCCGGGGCCGGAGGCTGTCCGGGAATTTGCTGAACGGCTGAAAGACTATAAGACCAGCAAGGGGACTATACAGCTTCCGTACAGCAGGGCGGTCCCGGCAGGATTGATTTCTGATATTGCCGAATGGTGTTATGAGACAGGGAACCATCCGTAAAATAAGAAATATTTGAAAGGCGCAGGGAATGGATCAGGATGTATTATATTTTTTTGACAGGAAGTCGGAAGCGTTGCCGCTGTATGAGGCTTTTGAACAAAAAGTTTTGTCTGCAGTGGAGGGCGTGAAGGTAAAGGTACAGAAAACGCAGATTGCTTTTTCCAACAGACATAATTTTGCTTTTGTTTCCTTCCTGCCTGTGCGGAAAGCGAAGGAGAGGCCGGAGGTTTATATTGTTGTGACCTTTGGGCTTGGATACCGTGCCCGGTCCCCGCGCATAGATGCGGCGGTGGAGCCGTACCCCGGACGCTGGACGCATCATGTCCTGCTCTCCGGGACAGGGGAAGTCGATGATGAGCTGATCGGGTGGGTGAAGGAAGCGGCGGCCTTTTCGGCCGGTAAGCGCTGAACCTGCCGGGGTGGCAGAAGCAGTGTCAGAAATATGAAGCATGGGGTGTATCTTATGGGAAATGAGAAAGTATATCAGATGGATTTTTCAAAAGTGTATCATCTGCTTGTAAACAAGGCGGAGAAAAAGGGGCGGACAAGGCAGGAGGTTGACGAGGTGGTCCGGTGGCTTACCGGGTACAGCCAGGCGGAACTGGAAGGGATGCTGGAAAGGCCGGTGTCTTACGGGGATTTCTTCCGGGATGCTCCGGAATTGAATGAAAACAGGAAGCTGATAAAAGGTGTGGTCTGTGGTGTAAGGGTGGAAGATATCGAAGAGCCTCTGATGCAGGAGATACGTTATCTGGATAAACTGGTTGACGAGCTTGCCAGGGGGAAGGCCATGGATAAAATACTGCTATAGGGCATCTCTTAGGAGGTGTTTTTTTTGCATATTTTTAGGAGACGTTTATGGCGGCTTTCCGGTGCAGGAAGGGGAAAGCGGGTGCTTAAGGTTGAAAATAAATCCAAAGAGAAAATTGCAGAGTTCGGCAGAAAAATCGGGGAAGCATTTTCTGCTGAAAAAGCAGGGATTGTAACCTTGGTGACAGAGGAACAGACAGTCAGGGTCTTTGAAATCATGATCGACTATTTTTACGCAGGCAGGGCACGTGTGTATGCGCAGAACTGATGCAGGAAACAGCGTTAGATTTTATTTTCTGCTTTCCTGATTTCATTGTAAAGAAAACGGCGGGCTTCGTCATTATCAATCTGCAGGATATATAGGAATACTTCCACCATGACCTGATTGATATAATCCGTGGAAAAATGTTTCTTTCCGTCCCCGTGCATGCAGGAGAGCTGAAAGGCAGTCATTGCCTGGGCGTAGACCCTTGCTTCTGTTTTACAGGAGGAGCCGGAGCGTGAACTGAGATATTTCAATTCATGCTCTGATGCAATGGCGTTCTGCAGGTCAACAGAGTCCGTGTGTATTTTTGACAGCGATTCCACCAGCTCCCGGTTGCCGTTCAGGGCGCGCTGAATGACGGATGGATAATTAGATCTTTTTTCAAAGGCAAGCTTTTTGATAAGCTCAGCCTGCAGACGAAGGTATTCCTCCTGCATATGCTCGGCAATATCATATTTGTCCTTAAAATGAGCGTAAAATGTAGCGCGGGTCACAGGCGTTTCATCCAGAATGTCCTGGACGATGATTTTTTCAAAAGGTTTTTCCCGTAATAAATGAATCAGCGCATTGGTGATTGCCTTATCGGTTCGCAGATATTGCGGACTTTTTTTATTATTTTCCATAACCGCTTTCCTTTCTTTTCAGGAGCCTCCATCGAACAAAGCCGTAAGGTTTATTCTATTCCGGAAGATATACAGTTTTAAGTGATTTATTTGAATATTATACAATTTGTTTATTTATTAAATCAATCATTTATTTTGTCTGTTTGAAAGAGGAGAAAAATACGATACGATAAAAAACAGGAATTGATGGGAAATAAGCAGGGCATGGAGGGATCGCAATGGATTGCAGGCAGATGATTGGATTTATCACAGGAAAACCTGGCAGACATCCGTATCCGGAGCACATGCAGCAGGCGCGCCGCATTGCATCCGAGGGAATGGTGCTTCTGAAGAATGACAATCAGGTGCTGCCCTTACAGGCAGAGAAGGTTGCATTGTTCGGCGCGGGAGCAGTGGATACTGTGGTATGCGGGACTGGGAGCGGATATGTGTTTGCTCCTTATACGGTCAATGTGGAGCAGGGGCTCAGGGATGCCGGGATGACGCTGACCAGCGGCGGATGGCTTAGACGCTTTGCGGACAGAAGCAGGAGGGCAAACAAGGAGGACAAGACCCTGACCAAGCTTGACCGTCTTTGGAGCGGGCTGTCTATTCTGATTGATGAGATTGAAATCATGGACGCGGATCTGGAGGAGGCCAGGGAGGCAGACACGGCTATCTATGTCATTCGCAGAAACTCCGGGGAGGGAAAGGACCGGAAAGCAGAAAAAGGGGATTATTATCTGTCTGATATAGAGGAGAGGAACCTGCGCAGGTTGGCGGCGGCTTTTCCCAAAGTGGCAGTGGTGCTGAATACGTGTGTCGTTGATGCGAATTTCCTGTGGGAGATTCCGGGGATAGACGCGGCCCTGCTCATGGGCCAGGCAGGAAATGAGAGCGGCAATGCCCTTGCGGATGTGCTTACCGGAAAAGTAAACCCGTCAGGTCATCTGACGGATACATGGGCGAGGAAATACAGTGACAATCCTGCCAGTGCTGTTTTTGGAGCAAATGATGGAAATTCCCTGCAGGAGGATTATGTAGAAGATATTTTTGTGGGCTATCGGTATTTTGACACCTTCCACATACAGCCCTTGTTTCCCTTTGGATATGGATTGAGCTACACCACGTTTCGGAAGACCTGCAAGGAGGTGAGGGTGGATTGGAAACAGATAACCATGACAGTGGAGATTACAAACACCGGCAGACTTTCCGGAAGGGATGTGGTGCAGGTCTATGTGACGGCACCGGAGGGGCGGCTGACAAAGCCTTATCAGGAGTTGAAGGGATATCGCAAGACAAAGGAATTAAAGAGCGGTGAGACACAGACAGTGACAATTACGATTCCTACGGAGTCGTTGTCATCATTTGACACGGGAAAGTCGGCATTTATCATGGAGCCTGGCGATTACCTGCTGCGCATGGGAAGCAGCAGCCGTGACACGGAAACGGTGGGGGTCATCCGGCTGGACAGGGAGGCGGCAGTGCGTCAGGTGAGGAACGAATTCCGGCCTGACAGGGAGCTTAAGACATGGGAGGCGCCCGCCAGGAAGCAGGAAGCGGTATCGGCGCCAATCAAGGAGGGAGTGGCGCAGGTATCCGTCAATGGAGACGGAAGCAAAAGAGTGACCTACCGGGGAACGGACAGAGGAGCTTACCTGGAGCGAGGGGATGTACAGGCATGTGTCTGCCGGGTATTAGAGCAGATCATGAATTCCGTTTCTTACCGGGAAATGATAAAAGCATGACATTTCCAAATGACTATACACTGCTTGGTGAATTGAATCGGACACGCTATTCATATCCAGAGGTGGGAAGCCACTCTGTTATAATCCGCTGCAGCGGTGCAGATACGTCAATGATGCGGAATGCTTCTTTTGCTTTGATTCTATAATTTTAGATGTTGAATTGCTTTGACATCTACGCTGAAAGCTCGGCTTTCAACATTTCCAGCAATCGTTCAGCGATAGGAGTGAAAACTTGATATTTTTTCCATATTAGATACATTTTTGTTTCAAGTTTAGGAGTAAGAGGGCGGAAAGCAAGCCCGCTATCGGGGCTTGTATCAATCAAATGTTCAAAAGTTAAAAGATAACCCAGCCCTTCCTTCACAAAAAGTGATCCGTTATATGATAGACGAAACGACCCTTCAAGGTGTAATTTATCCATGTTATTGCCGCACCATTTGGAAATATCATTGCTCCATCCCTGTTCGGAACAAAAAAGAGGGAGTCCAAATAAGTCATCCACGCAGATGGAGTCTTTTTCTGCCAGTGGACAGTTATTTGGCATGACAACACCCCATAGATCAGCATGGGGAAAGGTTAAATAATGATATTTTGCAGTATTGGGTTCCTGCGCCAGTACGGCAAAGTCAATGATACCTTTATCCAGTTTTTCTGTAACCTGTTCCGTGTCGCCGCTGGTAATATGATAATGCAGATCAGGGTAAGACTCTTTGAATCTTCTGATTACGGCGGCGAGGCATCTGATTTGGTAAGATTCCGCCAAACCGAAGTAAACATCCCCACCCAGAACATCATCCAAAGCAAGAAATTCTGTTGTAATTTTGTCAGCCATTTTTATCAAGTCTTCTGCCCGTTTTCGAAGCAAAACACCTTCCTCAGTCAGCTGTATGCTGAAACTATGGCGCGTGAACAGTTTTTTCCCAAGCTCATCTTCAAGTGCTTTTAACTGCTTGGAGAGAGTGGGCTGGGTAACGTGAAGCAGCTGCGCAGCACGAGTCATGTTTTCTTCTCGTGCTGCGGCGAGAAAATATCTCATTGTCCGCAGTTCCATATTGTCCTCCCGTGATATTCTAAAAATTTATATCATGATATAAATTATAACTATTAGCGAAATAATAATCAAGAGGATATAATACAGACATAGCAGGAAGGGAGGCGGTCCTATGGAAGATCTGATTCAGAATCTAAAGGATGCAGGCTGTGGCGCTCAGACCATTGAGAAGGTCTGCAGGCTGTATGGTAACGGTCAGATTCAGGATGCGATTAAAATGCTGCGGAAGCATCGCTGCAGCCTGATGGACAGCCTGCATGAAAGTCAGTGGAGAGTTCACTGTCTTGATTTTTTAGTATGGCGGATGGAAAAAGAAAAGCAATTATGAAAAGATAAGGAAAAGAAAGAGAGGCATTACAAAATGGAAAATATTGTAAAACTTGAATTAACAAAGGAATGGGATAAGACATTCCCGAAAAGTGAAAAGGTGAGCCACCGCAAGGTGACATTCCCTAACCGTTACGGGATCACGCTGGCGGCAGACCTTTATGAGCCGAAAGGAGTGGAAGGGAAGCTGGCTGGGATTGCGGTATGCGGGCCGTTTGGCGCAGTAAAAGAGCAGGCAGCCGGACTGTATGCGCAGACAATGGCGGAGCGCGGCTTCCTCACCATTGCCTTTGACCCTTCTTTTACCGGCGAAAGCGGCGGCGCACCCCGTTACATGGCTTCGCCGGATATTAACACGGAGGATTTTCAGGCGGCGGTTGATTTTCTTTCCGTACAGGAAAATGTTGACCCTGAGCGTATCGGCATTATCGGTATCTGCGGCTGGGGAGGTCTCGCCCTCAACGCAGCAGCGCTGGATACCCGTATTAAGGCGACGGTTGCCTCCACCATGTATGATATGTCCCGCGTCAATGCCAACGGATATTTTGACAGTGAGGATTCCGCAGACGCACGATACGCAAAGAAGGAAGCCATGAACGCCCAGAGACTCGTGGATTATAAAAATGGCAGCTATGCGCTGGGCGGCGGGGTTGTCGATACGCTTCCGGAGAATGCGCCTTTCTTCGTGGCGGATTATCATGATTACTATAAAACGGGACGCGGCTACCATAAGCGCTCCTTAAATTCCAACGGTGGCTGGAGTATGATAGGCTGCATGTCCTTTATGAACCAGCCTATCCTTCAATATAGCAATGAGATCCGCGGCGCAGTCCTTATCATGCACGGAGAGAAAGCACATTCCTGCTATTTCAGCCGCGATGCCTATGCCGCAATGGTGAAGGATAACCCTTATACAGATAACAAAGAGCTGCTGATCATCCCGGATGCAGTCCGCACAGATCTGTATGACGGCGGCGGGAAGGACGCCATCCCGCTTGATAAGCTGGAGCAGTTTTTTTCGGAAAATATGAAATGATATTTTTATACTTATTATACGAGGAGGAAGACCATGTTAGGAAATTTTATGTATTGTAACCCGACAAAACTTTATTTTGGCGAGGATTCCCTTGCCAGCCTGAATGAGGAGCTGCCGAAATACGGACAGAATGTACAGCTTGTGTATGGCGGCGGATCAATCAAAAAGAATGGTATCTATGACAAAGTCATGGAGATTTTGAAAGCAAATGGAAAAAATGTACTTGAAGATGCGGGTGTCATGCCAAATCCAACGGTACAGAAGCTGCAGGAAGGCTGTAGGATTGCCAGGGAGGGTAAGGCAGACCTGATCCTAGCGGTTGGGGGCGGTTCTGTCTGCGATTATGCAAAAGCGGTTTCCGTATCTGCATACTGTACGGAAGATCCATGGGAAAAATATTATCTTCAAATGAAAGATGTGGACAATGAGATCATCCCGGTTGGATGCGTCTTGACAATGGTTGGCACCGGCTCTGAAATGAACGGCGGCGCCGTCATAACGAATCATGAGCAGAAACTGAAGATTGGCCATGTATTTGACGAGAGGGTGTATCCGAAATTTTCCATCTTAAATCCGGTATATACTTATACGCTGCCTCAGTACCAGATGGTTGCAGGGGTTTATGACATTATGAACCATATTACAGAGCAGTATTTCTCCGGAGAGGATGACAATACTTCTGATTATCTCATGGAAGGTCTGTTGCGGTCTTTGATCCATTCCAGCAGGATCGCGGTGAAGAACCCTGCGGATTACGAAGCAAGGAGCAACATCATGTGGATTGCCACATGGGCATTAAACACGCTGGTGGCGAAGGGAAAATCCACAGACTGGATGGTTCATATGCTGGGGCAGGCGGTTGCCGCGCATACGGATGCAACCCACGGCATGACCCTTGCCGCGGTATCTATGGCCTATTATCGATTTGTCTGTCCGTTTGGGCTGGCAAAGTTTAAGAGGTTTGCCATGAACGTATGGGACGTAAACCCGGAAGGAAAAAGTGATGAACAGATTGCAGCGGAAGGCCTGAAAAAAATGGAGGCTTATATGGAAGAACTGGGCCTTACGATGCATCTGAAAGAGCTTGGGGTAACAGAGGAGATGGTTCCGAGAATCGTTGACAGCACGCTGATTATGGATGGTGGCTATAAGGTGCCGGACAAGGATGAAATCAGGGAGATTTTAAAGAACAGCTTATAAAAGCCTTAGCCGGCCAAAGCGTTATAATGCGGCAGCGGGATGCCATATGCCAATTGACATACGGCATCCCTTTTTTAACAGAGATATTATAGTGACAGGCATGAGATAAGTGAAAATCTGGAGGTAACAGTTATGCGCATTATAGTATTAAACGGAAGCCCCCGTCCAAAGGGCAATACGAGACAAATGGTGGATGCGTTCCGGAGTGGTGCGGAATCCGCAGGACATCGGGTGGATGTAATTGACGTATGCAGGAAAAAGATTGCGGGCTGTCTGGCCTGCGAATACTGCCATACAAAGGGAAACGGAGCCTGCGTGCAGAAAGATGATATGCAGGAAGTCTATTCCCTGCTGGGGGAGGCGGATATGCTTGTCATTGCCTCGCCGATTTATTATCACGGTGTTTCAGGGCAGTTAAAATGTGCTCTTGACCGCTTCTATTCTGCAGCATACCCGAGAAAGCCCCGGAACCTGAGAAAGGTGGCTATGATATTAAGCTCCGGTGATCCTGCAATGTATGGTGGCGCAATGTTCTCATACAAAGGGGATTTTCTGGAATACCTCGGCCTTGAAAATATGGGGGTGTTTACAGCATACGGCACGGAGAACGGTTCGGCTTCAAAGCTGAAAGAACTCCGGGATTTCGGAAAAAATCTGAAATAAAGATGATAGAGGAGGATGTGAAATGAGAAAAATATTCGGCTTTATCGTTGTTGCCATATTGGCATTTCCCATAACAGCATGCGGGCGAAACAAGGCAGGGGAAACCGGGACAGTCGGAGGCATTGAAACAATTCCGGCAACAGATACCATGGAATCTGTACGGGAAACCAGGACTGCGCCCGGTGATACAGGCAGCGAACCGGCGGCAGAGGAAGAAACCATTATAAGAGCAGAGTTTGATTTTGAAAGAAGGACAGTCATGTTAAACAGTGGATATGAGATGCCGATTAACGGCCTTGGAACATACAGCCTTCATGGTGATGAGTGTATCAATGCTGTGAAATCTGCGTTGTCAAACGGTGTCCGCCTGATTGATACTGCCTCTGCCTATGGCAATGAGGAAGAAATCGGGCAGGCAATCCGGGAGGCAATCGATGAAGGGATCGTACAGCGGGAGGATATTTTCGTTACGACAAAAATTTATCCGGGAAACGAGATGGAAGCTCCGACCCGGTCGATTCAGGCTTGCCTTGACCGGCTGGATATTGGCTATGTGGATGCCCGTGTTATAATAGGGCTAAGTTAGAAGAAACCCAGTAAAATCAAGGGGT
>OFFL01000951.1_pt1 | contig 26025 bp, 20 predicted proteins | sample 1521391 | NCBI WGS metagenome assembly OFFL01 (sample SAMEA3504082, study PRJEB24116) | mouse gut metagenome | biome: mouse gut; feature: mouse-associated habitat; material: faeces | place: Denmark | collected 2011
GGGGCGCATAGCCGCGGATAATATCTGCGGCGGCGCCAGCCGGTATCAGGGCAGCCAGGGAAGCTCCATCATCAAGGTATTTGAAATGACAGCTGCCGTCACGGGCATTAATGAGACCAATGCCAGGAAGGCAGGGCTCCAGGTGGATAAGGTAATTCTTTCACCCATGAGCCATGCGGGCTATTATCCCGGCGGCAGGCTGATGACCATGAAGGTGGTTTTTGAAAGAGAAACCTTTCGTCTGTTGGGGGCTCAGATCATAGGCTTTGAGGGTGTGGACAAGCGCATCGATGTGCTGGCGTCAGCCATTCATGGAGGGATGACTGCCATTGAACTCAAGGACCTGGATTTGGCCTATGCGCCGCCTTATTCTTCCGCCAAGGATCCGGTAAATATGGCGGGCTTTATGGTGGAAAATATAGCAAAGGGATTGGTAAAGCAGTTCCATGTGGAGGATGTAGAGAAAATTCCACGGGACAAAAGTGTGACGCTGTTGGATGTGCGGACGGCGGAAGAGTATGCAAAGGGACATGTGGAGGGCTTTTACAACATACCGGTAGATGAGCTGAGAGATCGGCTGAAAGAGCTTGAACCGGGTAAAAGGGTGTATCTGATTTGCCAGAGCGGCCTGCGCAGCTACATTGCCGCCCGGATTCTGGAGGAAAATGGTTATGAGGCCTGTCATCTGGCCGGAGGCTTTCGTTTTTATGATGCGGTGATGAATGACCGCGGGCTGATTGATTCAGCGGCTCCCTGCGGTATGGACCAGGGATAGCAGCTTTTCTTTGTCTGTGATTTCCACGATTCCCCGGGACAGTCTGACCATGCCCTCGCTTTGAAAATAGCGGAGCATGCGGGTGACTACCTCCCGGGGATTTCCCAGATGGTTTCCGATGGCTTCGTGGGTGAGTTTCAGGGTGTCTGTTTCCTCCAGGGAGCTTTCCTCCAGAAGAAACTGGGCCAGGCGGCTGTCAAAGCTTTTCCACAGGATTTGCTCCATTAGCCACATAACCTCGGAGAAACGGGCGGCTATTACTTCGTTGGTGAAATTTGCCACAGGAGCCGACTGCGCCATGATCTCCTGATAAGCTTCCGATGGAATGATCCAAAGATCCGTATCCTTTTGGGCTTCAACGATAATATCAAACTGAATAGAGCGAATGATACAGGAGGCGGACAGCAGGCACAGATCCAGGTCAAACAGACGGTAAAGGGTGATTTCGCGGCCCTGGTCGGACAGAATGTATGCCCGGAGCAGCCCCTTTTGTATCAGCAGAAGCCCTGTACAGTCCATGCTACCATGATGGAGGATAGTGCCCTTTGCCACATGGCGCTGGTATAAGTTGTCTTTTATTCTCTTTTTCTGAGCATCCGTAAGCTTTTTCCAGACAGGAAAACAGTTTTCAAAGTCCATGGTTCTCCTTTTGCTAAAGTGCGGTCAACGGCGTTTACCGGGGGAGCATAAATCTTTCCAGCCGTGCGCCCAGGCGGGTCAGAGTTTCATTGGAAATGGTGGCACACTGTTGTGCCAGGGCATCCGCAGTGATTTCCTGAGTGCCTGATTTTCCGATGATCACGGCAATGTCTCCGGGACGGATATGTGGAATATGACTTACATCCACAATGGTCTGATCCATGCAGATTCGTCCGATAATGGGGGCCCGGCAGCCGTCTATAAGAACGCCGCCCTTGCCGTTGGACAGCTCTCGGGGCAGCCCGTCGGCATAGCCGATGGCAATGGTGGCAATCCGCATATCCTGTTCGGCGGTAAAGGCCAGCCCGTAGCCTGCAGCCTCCCCGGCATAGAGCATTCGGATGGAGGTAATTCTGGCTTTAAGAGAGAGAACCGGACGGACAAATTCTCTCCAGACATCACTGTCCGGCCTGGAGCTGAGCATGCCGTATAGAACGATCCCGGGACGGACATAGTCCCCTGCGATCTGTTCCGGTGCGGAAAAGCCGGGCTCAGGCTTCCTGTAAAGCAGGTTCAGCATGCCGTAGCTTGCCACGATATGGATTCCCTTACAGACGATTCCCTGTTCCTCCAAAAGAGAAATCACATAGAAAAAGGCTTCCAGCTGCCCGGCGGTGAAGTCCCTTTCCCGGGGGCGCAGAGAGTCGGATGCGGACAGATGGGTAAAAATGCCGTCTACGGACAGACTTTTCATTTTGTATACTGCGGCAATTTCCTGAGGATGCTCACAGCGGATCCCCTGACGGTGCATGCCCGTGTCCACGGCAATGTGGACGTGAAGAGGAAGGCCGCAGCTCTCCAGCGCCAGGGCGTAAGGGTAATCCAGTACGGACTGGATCAGCTGGTATTGCTCCAGCAGGGGAAAGTCCTGGGGAGCGGTATAACCCAGGATCAGAATTTCTCCGGTGATCCCTGCTTTCCGCAGGTCGATTCCCTCCTGAATGCCGGCTACGCAGAATGCGTCCACACCCAGACGGTTTAATTCTTTTGATATGAGAACTGCTCCGTGGCCATAGGCTTCGGCTTTAACTGCCGGCATCAGCCGGCAGCCCTTCGGTATGATAGAGCGGAGAAAGGCAACGTTGTGGGCAAGAGCACCGGGATCCAGTTCGATCCAGGCGCGGCCTGCAGGATCCGGCGCCGGGGGTGCGGAGACATTCTTCCCGAAAGAGGCGCATTCGGGAGCAGGGAAGTCTTCTCCGGAAGGGCCGCATTCGGGAGCAGGGAAGTCTTCTCCGGAAGGGCCGCATTCGGGAGAGGGGAGGTCTTCTCCGGAAGGGCCGCATTCGGGGGCGGGGAAGCCCTTTCCGGAGAGACTCCCATCAGGCGCCGAGTCATCTTCTCCGGCCAGATTTTCCCAAAAATCAGAGGGCGATTCGATAGTGCGCGGCTTTTGAAGGAACCGTAGCTTTTCCAGGCAATATGCGGCGCAAAAGCCGGAACCTGCGGACAGTGCCGCCACTGCCAGATAATGAACCAGGCTGTTGTCCACCAGCAGCGAGGTTTGCCCGGATATTTTCCCCAGCCCTCTGACTGCCACGATCCAGGCGGGGTGGAGCAAATAAATCCAGGCGGCGGCAGAACGAAAGAACCGGGAAGACACGGCTTTCCATTTTAACAGGCATTGATACAGAAGGATCATAACGGGAACCAGCGCCAGGTACATGCTGTCATGGCGCTGAAGCTGGAAATGGCGAAGCAAAAAGGCCTCCGCTGTCATGATTCCAAAGGAAAGTGCAAGGCCTGCCAGGCACGGGAAAAGGCGGGACGATACATTCTCAGCAGATTTTTGTTCCCCTTTGGCGGCCCATACTCCCAGAATCAGGAACAGAGGAGCCAGAAAAATTCCGTTCCGGGTATAGGAAAAAATCTGAAAACCAAAGTCATAGACCGTCTCCAGCCCGGGAACTTTTTGCGCCAGTCCGTAATAGCTGTCCCCCATAAGCCCCAGCACATACAGGACCGCCGACAAAACGGTCACGCTCTTCAGACTCATAAACCGGCTGAAAAGCCATACCAGGGCCGTCCCGAGAATACAGGCAGGGAAATACCATAAATGATAAAAGGTGCCGTCGAAGATCAGCATGCGCAGGAATGCACCGACAGTCAAGCCCTGAAAATGTCCCGCATAAATCCCCAGAGGGAGATAAAGCAGTATGGCCAGACCATAGAGCAGGGCTGTTTTTTTCAGAAAGCGACGCAGGTTTCCCAAAGCACTATTCTCGGATGAAGGAAAAAATAAATCTGCCAGCACAAATTGTCCGGTTACCATGAGAAAAAACGGAACCGCAATCCGGGCCAGAATCCGAGTGAGAAAAAAATCGGCGGATTCATTCAGGGAAGCCAGGGGAGAGGTATGGATGGCTATGACCAGCAGAGAGGCTGCCGTCCGGAATCTGTCCAGGCCTCCGTATAAAGAGGTTTTTGATTTCAAAGTATTCATAGTACACCCCTTTTGTCCGCTGTGGCGGGCATATAAATCAAAATTTCAATGGCACATTTACACTTTTTGACGTGCTATGTGCGATAACGGTATTGTCTTTGACGATTCAGCCAATTCGTGCAACATATTCTTCCAGAGTCAGGCCTTCCTGCTCCATGATTTGGGCATGAGGCCGGCCTACATAACGAAAATGCCAGGGCTCATGGCTGATGCCTGTGATATGTTCCTTTCCCGGGGGATACCGAAGAATAAATCCGTAATCGGATGCCTTTTCCCGGAAAAGCCGGCAAATTCCCGTATCGGGAAATTCCGGGCAGATAAAGTCGATGTGATCCTGCCGCAGTCCCAGATCAATGGCAAGTCCGGTCTGGTGTTCGCTGTGCCCCGGAAGTGCTACGTACTTTTGAGTAAAAGTCAGCCCGTTTTCCTGAAGGGAGCTGTCCCAGATCGCCTGCTGTTCCTCCCGGGAACGCCATCCGCTCACCGGAACAATTCCCTTCCAGCCGTGTATGTCCTGCATCAGCCGGGAAAGCATGACGGCGGCGGAGCTTCGCATGAGAATGGAGGGCGCCTGGGGATGGACCGGAACCAGAGGTTCCGGAATATCCTCCGCCAAAGCGTGGCCTGCGTTCACCAGGATCAGAAATTCCTCACAGGGTTCTTCACCGGAATACAATTGATGTTCGGATATCCCGTGTCCGCTCATAGGGTCTCCGCCTCCTGGAAATGACAGGAATATCCGGCGGTCTTTTCCATGCCCAGCTCCACGATACGGGTCAGAATCTCCCCGAAGGAATGCCCGGCGGCCTTCATCATGCCGGGATAACGGCTGTGCTCTGTAAAGCCCGGGATGGTGTTGACTTCATTAAAGTAAATCTGTCCCTCCGGAGTCAGGAACAGGTCCACTCTGGCAAAACCGGTACAGCCCAGAGCCCTGTAAATGCTCCTGGCGGTCTCCTTGATCTCTTCCGCCTTTTCGGGAGCGATTCTGGCGGGAACGTGGATGGCGGAGGTCTTCAGGGTGTATTTTTCCGTAAAGTCAAAAAAACCGCCGGAAAGCTCGATTTCGTCCACCTCGCCCACCATAAGCTCCTGATTTCCAAGAACGGCACAGCCGACCTCGAAGCCGGGAATGTTTTCTTCCAAAATCACCTGATCATCATGCCGGAAGGCCAGAGCAATGGCTTCTGTCAGTTCCTCTTCCCCTGCCACCTTTGAGACGCCGTAGGAGGAGCCTGCCTTTACTGGCTTTACATAGAGAGGATACCCTGTGATTCGTCCGAAGGCCATGGCATCCTCAGGGCAAAAATCCTTTTCCAAGACCAGGGACCGGGGAACCCGGATGCCTTCCAGCTTTACCAGCCTGTGGGCCCGGTCCTTATCCATGCAGAGAGCGGAGGATAAGGTGCCGCAGCCTGCCAGAGGGATTCCGGCCAGCTCGATAAGTCCCTGAATGGTTCCGTCCTCGCCGTTTTTTCCGTGGAGCACCGGAAAGGCCATATCCACCGGGAGCCTCAGAAGCTCGCTGCCCTTCTGCACCAGCAGGCAGCAGTCGTCCCGGCTGGGAGAGAGAACGGCAGGGGCGCAGAAAGAGGAAGTATGCCAGGTGTCGTCCAGAATCTTCTCCACCGGCCCGGTATAGTAGAGCCACCGGCCCTGCTGGGTGATGCCCAGCATGAGAGGCTCAAATTTTTCCGGGTCCAGATGACGGATCACCGCGGTACCGGAGGAGAGGGATACACTGTATTCCGAGGAGCAGCCTCCGAAGATGACAAGGATATTTTTCTTTTTCATAGCTTGCATTCCTTTCTTGACCATATATTCTATTCTGTCTCATTCCCATTTATTTTGCTGTTTTGCATTCCTTCTTATCCTACATTCAAAGTGGCAAATTGTAAATAGCAGGAATTTTATAATTTTTTTATGATAATATTTTCGGGGCTTTACACTTTTCACAATAGAATGTGCTATACTAATGAAAATGCGGCAGGAAGGAGCAGAGTGATGAAGTTTAAGACAAGGCTGAGAGTGACACTGATTATAATCATTGTGCTTCCGTTGGCGTTGACGGCCATGGCCTTTTGCGGGATCGGACTGTATCTGATCAACGCGCAGAAGGGCCTGCCCATCGGTCCTATGGACTATACGGTTTTGTCGGAAAATCTGCAGGAGGTGGTGAGAGGAACCGACAGGGCCTACAATGAATTGCTGAAGCAGGCAAAAAAGGATCCTTCCCGGCTGGAGGATAAGGGATATCTGGAGATGGTCAATTCCGAAATTGCCAGGAAATCCACCTATATTTTGGTGAGGAAGGGCGACGAGCTGTATTATGCGGGAAACGAGGAGGCTGCCCGGGCTATTTTTTCGGAGCTTCCGGAATACAGAAGCAGCGAGGCCGCTGAAGAGCCCGGATTATACTATGAAGAATATGACAAATATGTCAGGCAGATCGATTTTCTTTTTCCGGACGGAAGCCCCGGCAGTGCGTTTGTGATTTCCAGAATGAATGCGCTGATCTCCAGACATCTGTTGGTCGATATGTTCGTGGCGATTTTACTGATCCTGATTTTTACGGGCATCATGCTTACCAAATGGATTCACCGGGGGGTATTTACTCCCATCAGCGAGCTGAATGTGGCCATGCGCAGAATCAAGGAGGGCAATTTTGAGTATGCCCTGGAGACAGGCGTAAGAGGGGAGATCGGGGATCTTTACCGCAACTACGAGGATATGCGTCTGCGGCTGAAGGAGACCACAGAGGAAAATAAGGAGCAGGAGAAGCAGAACCGGGAGCTGGTCAGTAATATCTCCCACGACCTGAAGACACCCATCACCGCCATCAAGGGTTACGTGGAGGGTATTATGGACGGGGTGGCGGACACGCCGGAAAAGATGGATAAATATATCAAGACCATCTACAGCAAGGCCAACGATATGGAGAAGCTGATCAATGAGCTGACCTTTTATTCGGGTATTGACAACAATCGAATTCCCTACAATTTTCACCGCATCAATGTGGCTGACTACTTTGGAGACTGTATCGAAGAGGTGGGGCTGGATCTGGAGCAGAGGAATATTGAGCTGAACTATTCCAACCTGGCCCGTCCCGACACCATGGTTATTGCCGATCCGGAGCAGATGAAAAAGGTTATCAACAATATTATCAGCAACAGTATTAAATATATGGATAAGCCCCGGGGAGTCATTGATATCCGTATACTGGACGAAATGGACTCCATCCGCGTGGAGATCGAGGATAACGGAAAGGGTATCGCCCAGAAAAATGTGCCCAGAATTTTCGAGCGGTTTTACAGGACGGACGCCGCCCGGAATTCCGCTCAGGGGGGCAGCGGTATTGGTCTGTCTATCGTGAAGAAGATTATTGAGGACCATGGCGGGTATATCTGGGCCACCAGCAGAGAGGGAGAGGGAACCTGTATGCATTTTGTGCTGAGGAAGTATATTGAACTGCAGGACGAGAGGCAGGAGTGACGGAAGGCTTGGATGTGCCGCGCCTATTGTGCGGCGCGGGTATCGGGTAACGCAGAGAGTGTAGTGATAAACTGTGGAAAGGCAGGTAATGATATGAGCAGGATTTTGATCATTGAGGACGAGGTGGCCATTGCGGATCTGGAGAAGGATTATCTGGAGCTGAGCGATTTTCAGGTATCCATCTGTAATACCGGGGACGAGGGCCTGACGGAGGCTTTAAACGGTAATTATGATCTGGTGATTCTGGATCTGATGCTGCCGGGAATGGACGGCTTTGAGGTGTGCCGCAAGATTCGGGAGGGAAAAAATATCCCTATTTTGATGGTTTCTGCCAAGAAGGACGATATTGATAAGATCAGAGGCCTGGGTCTGGGAGCCGACGATTATATGACAAAGCCTTTCAGCCCCAGCGAGCTGGTGGCCAGGGTGAAGGCCCATATGGCGCGTTATGAAAGACTGGTGGGCACAAACCAGAAGCCTCAGAATGACATTGTGGAGATCAGGGGTATCCGTATCGACAAAACGGCCCGGCGGGTCTATGTGGACGGGGTGGAGAGAACCTTTACCACCAAGGAGTTCGACCTGCTGACCTTTTTGGCGGAAAATCCCAACCATGTGTTTACCAAGGAGGAGCTGTTCCGTGAGATATGGGACATGGATTCCATCGGAGACATCGCCACTGTTACGGTGCACATCAAAAAGATCCGTGAAAAGATCGAAGCGGACACGGCCAAGCCGCAGTATATTGAGACCATCTGGGGAGTGGGATATCGCTTTAAGGTCTGATCTAAGGAACGCTCTTTTCAGCGCTGTCTTTACGAATCCATACGGAGATCTTTAGGAAGTTTTTAGTTTTTTCTGCGTCTGATTTTAGGATAAAATGCTACACTAACTCCATTGAGACGCTTCCTGAAACCGGCATTCTGTGTTTGTGTGCCGATAGCTGGGGAGCGTTATGAAAGGAGAATGTAACATGAATATCCTGATCCTCACCGGCAAATTTGGCATGGGCCATTGGGTCGCTTCCCAGTCCCTGCGTCAACAGCTGCTGCACAGCTTTCCCGACGCGGAGGTGGAAGTGGTGGATTTCCCGGCCTATGCCATGCCGAATCTTTCCGAGGCTATGTATAAATGCTTCAATCTGGTGGTATCTCACGGAAGCCATCTGTTCAATACCTATTATAAATTGACTGCAATGGGACACCCGGATGCCGTGCCGCCCTTCGAGGGGGTGTTTCTGGATAAGCTGGTGGAGCTGCTCCATAAACGGCAGCCCAACGCGGTGATCGCCACCCATCCTCTTTGTGCCCAGTTGGTATCACGGCTTAAAAGAAAAGCCGGGCTGGACCTGCCCCTGATCACCTGCGTTACCGATGTGTCTTCGCATCCGGAATGGATTAACCAGAATACGGACTGCTATATGGTGGCCAGCCAGGAGATCCGCCGCAGCCTGATAGAAAAGGGAGTGGATCCGGCGCTTGTCTGCGTCACCGGTATTCCCGTGCGGGAAGAGTTTCGCAGTCTGTCTCACCGGGAACCGGGGGAGAAGCGGGAGCTGCTGATTATGGGAGGCGGTCTGGGGCTTCTGCCGAAGACAGAAGACTTTTACGATGCGCTTAATTCGATTCCCGATACACATACCACCATTATCACAGGACGAAACAGGAAGCTTTTGGAGCGCCTGCAGGGGCGATGGGAAAATATTCAGGTTGAGGGCTATACCAACCGGGTCTGGGAGTATATGTCACGGGCAGATCTGATCGTTTCCAAGCCGGGCGGGATCACTTTGTTTGAGACAATTTTTGCCCAGGTGCCGATTTTTACCTGGCCGCCCACGCTGCAGCAGGAGAGGGGCAATGCCAGCTGGCTGGTTCAGGAAGGGATTGGCTGGGTGGCGGACCGGCAGGACTGTGCAGGAGAGATTCGGGAGATTCTGATGGACAGACAGAGACTCACAGGTGCGGCGGCGCGGATGAGGAGGATTAAGGAGCGGCTGGAGCTGGAAAGCCTGGATCGTTTGATGGCGGAGATCGCCAGGACAGAGGAGGTGGCAGTATGATGCAGGGAAAGAAAAGCTGGCTGGGGCTGCTTATGATGGCGGCATTGATGTGTGTTACCGGGATTGTTTTGTTCAGGGGACAGCCCGTGAGCCTTCTCTGGGCATGCTTGAAGCATTTGAACCCCTGGTTTTTGTTGCTGGGGCTTGCTTTGATGTTTGGATATGTAGGCTGTGAAGCTCTGTGCAGCAGACTGATTCTGGGGCGGCTGGGGCACAAGATTTCCTATGGCCATTGTCTGGGATATTCCTTCGTGGGTTTTTACGTGAGCTCCATCACGCCTTCCGCCACGGGAGGACAGCCGGCACAGATTTATTACATGAGTAAGGATGGAATTCCCGCCGCCCACGGAGCGCTGAATATGATGCTTATAGCCGCCTGCTACCAGGTATCTGCTCTGATATGGGGAGGGGCGGTGTGGATGCTTTTCCCTGCTGTGCGCGCCGTCATGGGAAGTGGTCTGGGAGTGTTTTTGCTTTATGGAGCGGGAATGATGATGGTGCTTACTCTGGGTATGGCCATGGTTATGTTTCTGCCGGGACCTTCCAGGCGTATCTGCAACAAAGTGCTGGCTCTGCTCCAGGCGCTGAGAATTCTTCGGAATCCTAAGGCGGCCAGGGAAAGGCTGGACCGGCATCTGGCCGAGTATGCCCGGGGTGCGGTCTGCATTCGGAAGAACCCGGGACTGGTGCTTAGAGTGTTGCTTTTGTGTGTGGTGCAGCTGGGAATGCTGTTTTCCGTTCCCTGGGCGGTGTATCTGGCTTTTGGGCTTCAGGGGCAGAGCTGGATCCAGGTGGCGGGCCTTCAGGCGTTGCTGACTTTGGCTGTGTGTAATCTGCCGCTTCCCGGTGCCGTAGGGCCTGCCGAAGTGGGCTTTGTCACTGCCTTTACCGCCGTATTTGGAGCCCAGCTGGTGACGCCGGCCATGCTGGTATCCCGGGGCATCAGCTTCTATGCATTTTTGCTGATCAGTTTTGCAGTGGCCGTCGGAGTTCATGTCCGTACCAGTCGTGAAGCCCGTAACAGGGCATTGCGAGAAATGACCTCGGGACAGACGGGAGCCAGGGTGAGAGCCGTGAGAAGGTATCTGAACACCCGGATGGAGGGAACGGAGCTGCCCATGGCTTGAACGGCATGGATTGCCGGAAGAATCCTATATCCAATATTGACATATTCCTATAGGGCTTGTTACAATAGCCACAGGGTTAACGTTTTTTATAAAATAATAAGGAAACAGTGCCCGTGACTATTAGACAAGTGCAGAGAGGATATGTATTATGTATCACTGTCATCTTCATTTTTATTTAGCAGGCCGTCAAAACAGGGTGTTTGACATTATTAAAGAAATGCCGCCTCTGGAGAATTTTGCCCATGAATTTGCGGAGAGCTCCGAGTTGGACCAGGCGCTGGCAGCGGAGGCTGATGTGATCCTGGCAGATTTGGAGAGTATCAAGGCCGTTGGAATCTTAGAAACTCTGGCTCCGAAGAAGGACGAAGGGAAACAGGTTATTTTGATTGTACAGGAGGATCAGTTTTTTGAACTGGAGGAATATCCGCCGCAGATCAGAGATATCTGGACTGCATCAATGTCTGACAGAGAGATTCGATTTCGATTTTTGAGATGGCAGCAAGCCTGCAAAGCCGAGAAGGATTTCTGGGAAACCAAGCAATACTTGGAGGCTGCTATTAATCATAGTCCTAATTTGGTCTGGTATAAAGATAAAGAAGGGATCCACAGAAAGGTTAACGACAGCTTCTGCAACACGGTAAACAAGACCAGACAGCAGGTGGAAGGACGGGGGCATGCCTATATCTGGGACGTAGAGGAGGATGATCCGGCCTGCATCGAGTCGGAGCAGGAGGTAATGCGCAAAAGGGCCACCTGCGTATCTGAGGAGATAATTAAGACGGGGAAAGGAATGAGAACTCTTACCACGTATAAGTCGCCTCTTTATGATCTGGACGGAAGTGTTATGGGAACGGTGGGTGTGGCCATCGATGTGACCCAGGAGCGTGCCTATGAGCAGGAGATTATAAAAAAGAACCATACTTTGGAAGCGATTTTTACTTCCATAGATTGCGGCGTAATTCTTCATACGCTGGATGGAAAGAAGATTCTGAACATAAACCGGGCTGCATTGAAAATTTTAGGCTACGAGTCCCAGGAGGAGCTTGCGGCAGGAGGATTCGACCTGGTGGCGGCTTCTATTGTGGAGGAGGACAAGGAAAAGCTTCGGGAGGATATCCGGGAGCTGAAAAATGTGGGAGACAGCGCCAGCGTAAGCTACCGGGTACTGCACAAAAACGGTGAAATCCTGCATATCATGGGAAATGTGAAGCTTTTGGAGGAAAACGGAGAACTGGTATATCAGCGTTTCCTCTTAGACTGTACGGCTCAGAAACTGCAGGAGAAAAAGAAAGAGCAATATCTGAATGCCCTGCTCCAGGCGTTAAGCACTGATTATAATTTTGTCTTTGCTGTTGATCTGGATGTGGAAAAGGTTTCTGTTCTCCGGAATGATGAGGATACCGGGGGTGTCTTTGGGACTGCCTTTAACGGCGAAAGATCATTCTGCGAAAACATGGAGACGTACATACAGGAATATGTATATGAAGAGGATCGGGAAATGCTGCGGGAGGCCGCCCGTGGACTGAAGGAGGAATTGGCGGAAAAGAAGCAGTATTATGTGGATCATCGTATTTTGATTGACGGTGAGATGAAGTACTTCCAGATGAAGGCGGTGCGTTCGGGAAGCTGGGAGGCGGATCACGGGATCGTTCTGGGCTTTCGGAGTGTGGACGAGGAGATTCGCAATGAAATGGAGAAGAAGAGTCTGCTGGAGGATGCTCTGATGCAGGCGAATCAGGCCAACAAGGCTAAAAGCATATTCCTTTCCAATATGTCCCACGATATCCGGACGCCCATGAATGCCATCGTGGGCTTTACAGCCCTGGCGATTGCCCATATAGACCGTAAAGAGCAGGTGGAGGAATATTTGAAAAAAATCATGACCTCCGGAAATCATCTGCTGAGCCTGATTAATGATGTCCTGGATATGAGCCGTATTGAAAGCGGGAAAATGCATTTGGATGAGAAACCATGCAGTCTGCCGGACATTTTGCATGGGTTGCGCAGTATTCTGCAGGCGGATATCCGCTCCAAGCAGTTGGAGCTGTACATTGATGCCGTGGATGTGATGGATGAGGAAATTTACTGTGATAAGCTCCGGCTGAATCAGGTATTATTGAATCTGCTCAGCAACGCGGTGAAGTATACCTGTGCCGGAGGGATCGTCACCATGCGGATCACGGAAAAGCCGGGAGCGCCGGAGGGCCGTGCCAAGTATGAGTTTTTAATTAAGGATACCGGCATCGGCATGAGCAAGGAGTTTGTAGAACGCATTTTTGAACCCTTTGAGAGGGAAACAACCTCCACCATCAGCAAAATTCAGGGAACCGGCCTGGGGATGGCCATCACGAAAAATATTGTGGATATGATGAACGGTACGATACAGATAAAGAGCGAGCCGGGGGTGGGAACGGAGATCACTGTATCCTTTACCTTCCGTGTTCATTCAGGATCTCAGGAGCCCAGGGACATTCCGAAGCTGAAGGGCTGCCGGGCGCTTGTGGTGGACGATGATTTTAATACCTGCGACAGTGTGTCCTACATGCTGGGGCAGCTGGGGATGAGAGCGGAGTGGACGCTTTCGGGAAAGGAAGCGGTGCTTCGCACCAAGCAGGCGATCATGCGGGAGGACAACTATTGCGTCTATATTATTGACTGGATGCTGCCGGATATGAACGGTGTGGAGGTGACCCGGCGGATCCGGAAGGAGACCGGTGGAAATGTGCCGGTGATAGTTCTGACGGCCTATGATTGGTCCGACATTGAGGAAGAGGCCAGGGAGGCGGGAGTGACGGCCTTCTGCAGTAAGCCGCTGTTTCTGTCGGAGCTTCGCAGCTGTCTGCATTCCGTGATCGGTGCGGAAGAGAAGGAAGAGATAAAAACCAGCGAAAGAAAGGAGAACTTCCAGGCGGGACGGATTCTTCTGGCTGAGGATAATGAATTGAATCAGGAGATTGCCACGGCGATTCTGGGGGATGCAGGCTTTACCACGGAAGTGGCGGAGAATGGACAGATTGCGGTGGAGATGCTTGAAAAATCCGAGCCGGGCTATTATCAGATGATTCTAATGGATGTGCAGATGCCTGTGATGAACGGATATGAGGCCACCCGCGAGATTCGCGCTCTGGAGAATGGCGGGCTTGCTTCCATACCGATTTTGGCTATGACGGCCAATGCCTTTGAGGAGGATAAGCAGCGGGCGATACAGTGCGGTATGAATGGCCATATTGCAAAACCCATTGATGTGGAAAAACTGTTTGAGACGCTGGAGGAAATATTGAACTGATTCGGAGAAATTGAGGCGTCAGGAAATTTTGCGGCTGCAGAGAAAACGGCTGAGGCGGCTGACAAAATTTCCGGCGCTTTTTTGTATCATAAGATAGAGGTATTCTTTATTCTGACGGCTTGCGGAAAGGGTATCGGAAAGATGGAGGGGAGGCGGATCGATGTTTCCGGAGCAGTTTTTGGAAAGAATGCAGCAGATGCTGGGACAGGAGTATAATGCTTTTTTGGAGAGCCTTCAGGGCAAGCCCTGTCAGGCCCTGCGGCTGAATTCTCTGAAGATGGGAGCAGACGGCAGGAATGCGGCAGAGGCTTTTGGAATACGGGATGAAACATGGGAACCTGGGGAATCAGGCGGCCCGGGAGAGGGAGCGGTGAAGAGCTTCGCCCGGCTGGAAAGGGTGCCCTGGACGGAAAACGGATATTACTATAATGAAGAGGCTCATCCCGGGCGCCATCCTTACCATCAGGCAGGATTGTATTATATCCAGGAGCCCAGTGCCATGGCTGTGGCAGAGCTTTTGGAGGCACAGCCGGGGGAGAGGATTCTGGATCTGTGTGCGGCACCGGGAGGAAAGGCCACCCGGATTGCCGCGGAAATGAAAGGACAGGGATTTCTTCTGTGTAATGAAATCCATTTGGCCAGGGCCCGGGCTCTGTCGGAAAATATTGAGCGTATGGGTGTTGTGAACGCCTGTGTTGCCAATGAGCAGCCCGGGCGGCTGGCGGAGATCTTTCCGGGATATTTTGACAGGATCCTGGTGGATGCTCCCTGCTCCGGAGAAGGGATGTTTCGGAAGAATCCGGAGGCCTGCGGCGAGTGGAGCCCGGAGAATGTGGCTATGTGCGCAGAACGACAGAAGGAGATACTGGATTGTGCCGCAAGGATGCTGCGGCCCGGAGGCAGGCTTGTCTATTCTACCTGTACTTTCGCACCGGAGGAAAACGAGGAAACGATCAGCAGCTTTACGGAGCGCTGGGGAGAATATGAGATGGTCTCCATTGATAGAAAACGATTCGGTCTGCCTGACGGCGGTGAGGGACCTTATCTGCGCCTGTGGCCTCATCGCATCCGGGGAGAGGGGCATTTTGCGGCAGTGCTGAAGAAGGCGGGAGACCAGGAGCCGGGGTGCCGCAGGGGCAGTGGCAACGGCGTACTCAAGGGACTCGGTGAGAGAGAGCTTGGAGAGTTTCCTGCTTTTTGCAGGGAAGCGCTTTTGCGGATGCCTGTGCCGGAGGGCAAAGAGGACTCCCGGCCTCTTTTCCTGCGCTTTGGGGATAATCTGTATCTGGCGCCGCCGGAAATGCCCGGTTTGGAGGGTCTGAAGGTGGTGCGCCCGGGGCTGCACCTGGGAGAGCTGAAAAAGAACCGCTTTCAGCCTTCCCATGCGCTGGCTTTGGCTATGTCTCCCCGGGATGCCGTTCATGTATGGAATCTGAGGGCGGAGGATGAGGAGACGGCGGTCTATCTGAACGGACAGACATTTCCTGCTCAGGGGGAAAAGGGATGGTATTTGATCTGTGTGGACGGCTTTTCCCTGGGATGGGGAAAGCTGTCGGCAGGCATTATGAAAAATCATTATCCCAGGGGGCTGAGAAGTGTACGGTAAATTTTCTGATTTTTCTTGCCTTCATGGGATTGTAAATTGTACCGGCTTTGAGTATAATGAAATAAAAATTTCAAATCGAAGGAGGATTTGCAAAATGGGGAAGAAACGCAACATCATTGTAGGACAGTCGGGAGGCCCCACTTCCGTAATCAACTCCAGTCTGGCTGGCGTATACAAGACTGCCAGAGAGCGCGGCTTTCATAAGGTTTACGGAATGCTGCATGGGGTCCAGGGCTTTCTGGATGAGCAGTATGTAGACCTTTCCACCCAGATCCATTCGGATATGGATATCGAGCTGCTGAAGAGGACGCCCTCTGCATTCCTGGGATCCTGCCGCTATAAGCTGCCGGAGATCCATGAGAATCCCGATATCTATGAGAAGATCTTTTCCATACTGGACAAGCTGGAGATCGAGGCGTTTATTTATATCGGCGGAAATGATTCCATGGATACCATCAAGAAGCTGTCCGACTATGCGATTATCAAGGGACATTCCCAGAAGTTCCTGGGAGTGCCTAAGACCATAGACAACGATCTGGCGCTGACTGACCATACTCCCGGCTTCGGAAGCGCTGCTAAGTATATTGCCGCTTCCACCAAGGAAGTAATCCGTGATGCCCTTGGCCTGACCTACAACAAGGAATCCATTACCGTGATCGAGATCATGGGGCGCAATGCAGGCTGGCTCACCGGCGCCACGGCTCTGGCAAAGACAGAGGAATGCGACGGTCCGGATCTGATTTATCTGCCGGAGGTAGAATTTGACATTGAAAAGTTCCTGAAGAAGGTTCAGGAGCTGCTGAAAAAGAAGCATTCTCTTGTGATCGCCGTTTCCGAGGGGATCAAGCTGGCTGACGGCAGGTATGTCTGCGAGTTGTCCGGAGGAGCGGAATATGTAGATGCCTTTGGCCACAAGCAGCTGCAGGGTACAGCCACCTACCTGGCTGGCTTCCTGGGAGCCGAGATCGGCTGCAAGACCCGCGGCATTGAGTTTTCCACTCTGCAGCGCAGCGCCTCTCATATGGCTTCACGCGTGGACGTGGATGAGGCCTTCATGGTGGGCGGTGCTGCCGTAAAGGCTGCGGACGAAGGTGATACCGGTAAGATGGTAGTTATAGACCGTGTATCCGACGATCCTTACATGAGCGCTGCCGGAATTTATGATGTTCATCGGATTGCCAACAATGAGAGACTGGTTCCCCGCAACTGGGTTAACAAAGAGGGCAACTATGTAACAGATGAGTTTATCAATTACATTGAGCCTCTGATCCAGGGCGATTACCAGCCGTTCATGGTAAATGGTCTGCCTCAGCATCTTGTGCTTCACAAAAAATAAGAAAACATAGAAAAGCGGTGGCTGCGGGCTGTTCCAGAGACAAAATAAATACCTGCAGCCGCCGGGAGAAGCTATGAGGACAGAGATTATATACGAAGACAGAGACTTACTGGTGGTTCGCAAGCCTGCAGGGCTGGCGTCTCAGACATCGGAGGTTCGCAGGCAGGACGTGGTGAGCGAGCTGAAGAATTATCTGTCAGCACATTGCTTCAAAGACCCGTTGTCGGAGGAAGCGACGGCATACAAGATTCGTCATCAGGAGCCCTTTCTGGGAGTGGTTCATCGTCTGGACCAGCCCGTGGAAGGGCTTCTTGTGTTTGCCAAAAACAAAAAAACGGCAGCAGATTTATCTGCCCAGCTTCAGGGCCGGGAGAGTGCGGGGGCACTGAACAAGCGTTACTATGCGGTGCTCTGCGGTGAGCCTGCGCAGGATGCGGAAGAGCTTATTGATTACATGTATAAGGATAATAGCCGTAGAGCGGTTGTTCTGGACCGAGAGGACCGGGGGCGGTTTCCTCAGGCAGGGAAAGCGGTTCTCTTCTTTTCTGTGCTGAAAAAGATGCGGGTGCCGGACACAGGCCTGCGGGACAGAAAGGCTCTTCCGGAAAAGCTGACTTTAGCGGATATCCGGATCGATACAGGGCGCTTTCATCAGATTCGGGCCCAGATGGCACATAAGGGCCTGCCTCTTTTGGGGGATATGAAGTATGGAAGTGAAGCCTCCATGGCCCTGTCCCGGCAGCTGGGAATCAAAAATGCGGCTCTTTGTGCGTACTGCCTGGAGTTTACACATCCGGCCACAAAGGAGAAGCTACGTTTTCAAACAGAAGCCGAGGGGGAGGCTTTTCGTTTGTTTTCCTGACCTTCAGAAAGATTTTTGGGGGCTTCTGCGTACAGCGTTCCTGGCTGAATTGAAATTTTCAGGAATGACAGTTATATTTTCACCTAAGATAAGCATACTAAGAGCAACCCATTATTCTGTATGCCCGGAGGCTCTTTTGTATGGTAGAGAAAATCAGAAACAATAGAATTACAATGCTGCTCCTTCTGACGGGGGCAGTTTATTTTTTCCTGAAGGTGATCGTGCCTGTGACGGCGCCTATTTTGCTGGCTATGCTGTTTGTGACGATTTTCGGTCCCTTGCTCCAGCGGATGCAGAAAAGGCTGAGACTGCACAGACAGGCCGGAGCGGTGCTTCTGCTGTTGATAGCCTGTGTGTTTCTGGGGGCGCTGGTGTGGGTATTGTTTTCCTGGATTGTGGGAAGTCTTCCGGACTGGATCGATGGCTTGGAAACGCTGGAGAAAAATATGGGCGTTATCGTACACCGGATCTGTGAGACAGTGGGAAGAACTATAAGGATTGACAGCGAATATTTGGAAAATACGATATTTTCAGGGATCCAGCAGGGGATCGATTATTTTCAGCTGCAGTTTCTGCCGGGCATGTTTTCCCAATCCCTGGAGTTTGTAAAGGGGCTGGGTGCTTTTGGGGGATTTTTGGTGACCTTCCTCATTGCCACGGTGCTTTTGGCAAAGGACTATGACAATATTATGAACCGGCTGCTGGACAGGGAGGAATGCTATCTGTTCCTGGAGGTGGTATGCGGCGTCATTCGGTACATCGCCACCTACGTAAAGGCCCAGGTCATCATTATGACTATTATAGGAATCGCTGCGGCAGTCACATTGGGAATTGGCGGAATCCAGCAGGGAGTATTGTGGGGGCTGCTGGCCGGCGTGCTGGATGCGCTTCCCTTCATCGGCACAGGCATCGTATTGGTACCCCTGGGGATCCAGCAGGTATTTCTGGGAAGCTACGGGCGTGCAGTGTGTTGCCTTTTGCTATACGTGGCATGCATTTTTATCCGTGAATTTCTGGAGCCCAAGCTGATCGGGAAAAAGGTGGGGGTATCGCCTATCGCCATCTTGCTGTCTATTTATGCTGGGATCCGGCTTTTCGGACTATGGGGCATCGTGGGAGGCCCCCTGGGCTTTATTATGATCAGCCAGGCATATGCCTGCATTTTTCGGAATAGTGAATCATCAAAAGCTTAAAAGAATCATGATAAGACGGTTTACTATTTTAATCCCAGCCGTGACAAAAGCGAATCCAGAGCTTCTTTTGCTTTCTGAAGAGTGTCAACCGCCGCGTTCAGATTGGCCAGAGTCCGGGACAGCTCCCGGGTATCCAAATTCTCTATGGCGATGTTCAGGGCATCTACGTTCAGCTTACCTAATGTGTCTGACACCTGTGCCCAATCCACCTGTTCCAGCGAGGAATCGATCTGCCTGACGGCAGTATTCAGGGCCTCGATATCCACATGGGCTGCCTGTTCTGCCACAGGCAGCAGGGTTGTGGAAATAAATTCCTTTGTCTGGATATAGAGAAAAAGGCCTCCTGCCATTAAAAATGCTGTCATAAGGGAAGTGATGAGACAGAGTATTCTGGTAATCTTCAATTCTCTGCTCAGTTTTTCCAGATTGTTTGGGCGGGATTCATCCCACTTATTTTGACTCATAGATTTTCCTCACTTTCTGCGCCGCCTGCAGCGGGGGATTGACTTTCTTTATGAAGCAGTATGCCGTTCGAAGGCTCTTCCCATTCCCAGGATTACAAAAATTGTGGAGGCACTCATAGCCTGCTGGAAGCTGAATATGTTGTTTATGGTATAAGCCAGTAAACAAAGTCCGCAGGCACAGACCAGAGGCTTTTTTCCGGTCCTGCGCATAAAGTCCCGGATAGATGTGATCATCAGCCCGGCAAAAGCCGCCAGTCCCAGAATACCTGTGTCCACCAGCACGGTGAGCCATTCATTGTGAGTGTTGGCCAGTGAAATATTTTCTCCGAAATTGTTCACAACCATGGAATACAGTTCCTGACTGCCGTCCATGACTATAAAGGGCCACATGGCGTCAGGGCCGGCTCCTGTCAGCTTGTGCATCAGGTCCAATTCCGTAAAACACATCCATCCGGCCTTCCAGGTGGCGCCTCTTTTGCTGCCCCAACGGTCCGAAAAGCTGAACATGGGGTGCTCCGACAAGGGGCCGAGGCTGCCGGGACGCAGTGTGTTTACCGCTGCCAGAACCAACAGGAGAACTATTCCCAAAAGCGCTGCTCCCATGAGAGCTATCGCCAAAAAACGATACAGCTTTTGACGAAAGACCCCATGCCGCTGATCAAATTTTCCCCATAGAAAAAAGAAAACCGAGACTGCTGTCATTGGAAAGAGGAACCACTCGTGTAATAAAATCTGCATGGGGTCGCTCCAATAATTCAGTTCTGCCAGGCCGGTTTTTTGAATGGCATAGGTAAACAGACAGCTTCCGCAGAAGGTCAGCATAATCCGCCAGAAGCCGGCCATTCTTTCAGGGGATGCCGCGGACAGCCAGAAAAGTATGATCAGCACCGCCGCCAAAGCCGCCACGCCGCTGTCGCTTCCCTGAGTGACCAGGGTACCCAGCCCAAGGACTGCGTAGGCGGTCAGCAGAACCCTCTGCCATGGCTTTTGGGCGCTTCCCAGCCACAAGAGAGCTATTCCCCCAAAGAGAACCGACACCACATATCCGCAATACCAGTTGAGATTGCCGATGGTAGAAATGAAGGATGGGCTTGCATACTCCATTTTTATGGGATAAATCCCAAAACGATTCAAATATCCTAAAAGAAAAACTGCCGCCGATACAGGAAACATCAGGCAGAACATAAGCTTACGGGGCTTCCAGGCCCTGGATATGAGAAAATAGGAGACGACCAGAGCAAGCTGGGTGAAGAGTCCCATATACCAGTGTTCCGCTCCCCACAGAGCATAGCTTTTGTAGGGGGAGCACAGATAGGAAAGAATCACCGCCAGGCCATAAGCGGCGGCGAAAATATCCACGGCAGACAGAGAAGCTTTAAACTGCTTCCAAGGGCGCCGGCTATCCCGAAAATATCTTATCAAGGCCAGGCTTCCATATATAGCCAGCAGTATAATCAGCGGTATGCACATGTCCCGGGCAACTCTGGTGAAAAAAGCGGCTTTATCTGTACCGATGTAGCCGTAGCCGTCGCTGAAATAAAACGGCATGACAGCCAGGATCAATAGAAGATATATACATACCATATAATCCAGAAGACATCGAAAAAACAGGAACAGAGTGTTCTCAAGGCTTCTTGGCTGCTTTATGTTCTTTTTCCCCGGTGTTTTAAGCATGAAGGCCTCCCTTGATACAGACAGTCAGCTTTTTTAAATGTTTCCAAATATCTTTATCCATCATAAGGCAGATAGCCCTATTCGTCAAATGCTTTAAGATATTTGTATTTTGATTTCAGTCATTGGATGTGGGATCGTGTCTAAAGATAATGGCATCATATATGCTCTTTTAAAATTTGACGGAAGCTATTTGCTGTATCAGTCAAATGATAGACAGGCAGCAAGGGAGAAGGCCGGAACGTTTGTGCTGGACGCATTAATTGATTAATTTTTTGTTGATAAAGGTTCTATATACTGATATGGATGGCAGGAAATATCTGATTGGGCCAAAGGCTTAAGAAGGGCAGCGGCCCGGGATTCTGATTATATTCTAAGACAAAAAGCCCGCTTTTCCAACGGGCTTTCTTCAGTCGATGCGACAGGATTTGAACCTGCGACCTCTGCGTCCCGAACGCAGCGCTCTACCAAGCTGAGCCACGCATCGATTTCAATATTAAAATCATATTAAAAAAATGGCCGCTTGTCAAGTGGAAAATAGATATGTGACATTAAATGCGCTGTCTGCACAAAAACCTGCGTTAATGTTGATTCGATCGTTGAATCATTCGGCATTTTGTGATACTTTTATTTTAGAAAAACGGCTATTAAGCTTGTGAGGAGGAAATAGCATGAAAGTGAAAGCGCTTATTTTGACATTAGTTACCCTGGCCAGTCTGGGGGTGACAGTGGCTTTGTGGTTTGCCATGAATTCTGCTCAGGTGGAGTATGAGGAGGTGGAGGCTGTTGTGAACAGCTCCGAGACCATAACCCATCGGGGAAAAAATGGATCCGGTACATATTATACTTATGAGGTTACGGTAAATTATCAGGACAAAATTTATGAGCTTCACAACTGTCATGACAGCTATTCTTATGTGCCGGAGAGAACAGTTAAGGTCTATCTGTACAACGGAAAGCTGTATGCCAATATTGAGGGCGTCAAAACTTCTTCTCCAGTTGCTACACTGTATTTTGTTTTCCTGTTCGCCACCTTCGGGATGGTTTTGGGTTTTCCCATTTACCTGTCCAAGCAGAGGGAGAAAAGCAGGGCATAAGAATATAAGGAATAAAAGGGCATTGTGCAGAAACGGTCCAATGAGGCGGAAAAATGGTTGAGGTGAAAATGAACAGAGATCGGGCGGCAGTAACATTGAAAAAAGGGGAAGGCCGGGCGCTGAAAGCCGGAGGCATGTGGATATATGACAACGAGATTGCTTCCGTTGAAGGCTGCTTTGCGGACGGGGATGTGGTGGAGGTCCGGGACTTTGACGGATATGTCATGGGAAGCGGATTTATCAATTCCAGATCAAAGATCCGAGTGCGGATGCTTTCCAGGAAAAAGGATGTGGTGATTGACGCCGATTTTATGGAACAGCGGGTCCGGGATGCCTGGGAATACAGGAAGCGGACCGTGGATACTTCCAGCTGCCGTCTGATCTTTGGGGAGGCGGACTTTCTGCCGGGCATTGTGGTAGATAAATTTGCCGATGTGTTGGTGGTGGAGTCCCTGGCATTAGGGATTGACCGATGGAAGCTCACAATTCTGGAGGCACTGAAGAGAACACTGGCCCGGGACGGCATTTTGATCCGCGGCATATATGAACGAAGCGATGCCAAGGTGCGGCTTCAGGAGGGAATGGAGTGCTATAAGGGGTTTATCGGAGAGCCCTTTGATACCCGGGTGGAGATCCTGGAAAACGGCGTCAGATATATAGTGGATGTAAAGGACGGGCAGAAGACGGGCTTTTTCCTGGATCAAAAATACAATCGGGCATCCATTCATCGAATCTGCAGAGGGGCAAAGGTGCTGGACTGCTTTACTCATACCGGTTCCTTTGCCTTGAACGCGGGAATCGCCGGGGCAGACAGCGTGCTGGGAGTGGATGCATCCCGGCTGGCGGTGGAGCAGGCTGCGGAAAACGCCAGACTCAACGGACTGGAGGAGAAGGTTGTTTTTAAGTGCGCGGATGTATTTGAATTACTGCCTGCTTTGGAAGCGGCAGGGGAAAAGTTTGACGTGGTGATTCTGGACCCTCCTGCGTTCACAAAGTCCAAAAGCTCTGTGAAAGGCGCGGTTAAGGGCTATCGGGAGATCAATCTGCGGGGAATGCGGCTGATCCGCGACGGAGGGTTCCTTGCCACCTGCTCCTGCTCCCATTTTATGGAGCCGGAGCTGTTTGCCAAGACCATTCGCGAGGCCGCAACCGGGGCTCATAAGCGTCTTCGCCAGGTGAAATTCAGCACTCAGAGCGCGGATCATCCCATTCTCTGGGCGGCGGATCAGTCCTACTATTTGAAATTTTACATTTTTCAGGTGTGTGCGGAGAGGTAGTTCGTAGAAATGGCTGAAATGCTGAATTTTGATTCTTCGGAGGAAGCCGCCATGGGCTTAATGTCCGTATACGCTGGGACTGCCTTTTCAATGGAGTATTTGTGAAAAATCACAAAAATGATAAGATAGGAAATTAGTCCTATTGATTATGCCGCCAAAAAGGTGTACGATATACATAGAGATGGAGGGTGGGTATATGCGTATCAGACAGGCGGCATTTGCCGGAAGGCAAAGGATGCTCAAAGGGGGGGCTTCACTGTCATACCACGCGCTCGGACGGAATCGCCGCGCCGGAGGAAATCATTGACCTGTATGCAGAAAGCGGATATGATTTTCTGGCATTGACAGACATACGGTTTTATAACCGGAAGAATTATGTGCCGGAGGGCAGAATCACAATTATCCCTGGCATGGAGTTTGATGCCACCTTTGAGGGAGGGTGGGAAAAAGAGGACTACGGTTTTCGCAGCTTTCACACGGTATCCATCGGGCCGGACGACGGAAGCAACGGCATTTTGCAGGATCAGCGTTTTGCGTCGGGAGAGGTGACAGGGCAGGAGGGCTACCAACCATACCTGGATTGGTTTCATGAGAATAATAACCTGACAATATATTGCCATCCGCAGTGGAGTGGGACTCCCGTGCGCTATTTTGAGAAAATGAACGGGAACTTTGCCATAGAAGTATGGAATTCCGCCAGCGCCAGAGAGTACGGCATGGATACAAATGCCGCGTACTGGGATGAGCTTTTGGAGCAGGGGCACAGAATCTTCGGTGTGGCTGTGGATGATGCCCACAGCCAGGAAGATTGTTGTAAGGGCTGGGTGATGGTGCGGAGCGGCAGCACGGTGACAGAGATTTTGGCGGCGTTGAAGGAAGGGCGCTTTTACTCATCCTGCGGTCCTGTGATCAAGGATTTTTATGTGGAGGAAGGGACTGCCTGCCTGGACTGCAGTCCCTGCAGCAGCATTCAATTTCTCTCCGGATGCCAGCCAACGAAGGTTTTCCGGGGGGAGAGATTGACTCATGTGGAGCTGGAGCTTCCCTGGAAATATCATTATATCCGGGCTTCGGTGGTGGACGGTCAGGGCAGGAGAGCCTGGACGAACCCGATATTTCTGAATTGATATTAATGCGGTGGGCGCCAGACTGTTGTTGAATATGTGATGAACGGCAAAGAGCAGACAGTTACTTTTCACGGCTTCGCCGTTCAAAGCAACATGATGCACACAAAATGAGCCAAATTCGCTCATTTTGGCGCAGGTATTCTCGGGTTTTGCGTGCAAAATACGCACGAAAACGCCTCGCGTCCCCTACCCGTGAAAAGTAACTGGATTTTTCCTTGTAATCTTTGCTTGCATGCTATATATTTAAAGAGATATCCATTAAGGTGTTTCCTGCACCGGACCTGCATCGCGGGTCTGTGTGCATCCGCCGACGGATGAGGACACATTCAATCAGCGCTTCCTTAAAGACAATATGTTACGCGCCAGGCCGGCACAATGACTGCCGGCTGTCAAGGAGACTATATGAATTCATTCGACATTATCGGGCCCGTGATGGTAGGACCATCCAGCTCTCATACAGCCGGAGCCGTTAAAATAGGAAATATCGCCGCAAGGCTGCTGGGGGAACCTGTAAAGAACGCTAAGGTGTTTTTCCACGGCTCCTTTTTATCCACAGGTAAAGGACATGGTACGGATCTTGCTCTGATCGCCGGTCTGTTAGGCTTTGCGGTGGACGATCCCCGCATTGCCCAAAGCTTCCGCTGGGCCCGGGAAAGGGGCATGGAATATCAGCTGGCCGGCACGGATCTGGGGGATGTGCATCCCAATTCCGTAAAGCTTGCTCTCACCGGTATCCAGGGCCGTGAAACCACAATTACAGCGGCTTCCATCGGAGGCGGCGCCATACGGGTAACGGAGATCGACGGGATGCCCGTAAGCTTCTCCGGAGACAGCCCTACCCTGATCGTCCATAACCTGGACCAGCCCGGCTGTATGACCGACGTCACCTCCATGCTGGGACACCGGGCTATCAATATTGCCACCATGCAGCTTCACCGCTCGGAAAGAGGCGGCCATGCCGTTATGGTGCTGGAATGCGACCAGGAGATCCCCGACAGCGCCATTCGATGGCTGACCCGTCTGGAGGGCATACTGAAGGTAGTCTATTTAAGCGCCTCGGGAGAGGCGCAGGCCCTGTGAAGTTTGTTCATATAGGTTGTGAATATGTGAATATTTGAATAATTGAATGCCTCCACGGCAGAATGAGAGGAATTATGTATCAATCACTTCAAGACATTCTTAATCTGGAAACTCAATCGGGAAAATCCTTCTGGGAAATTGTCCGGGACAGAGACTGTAAAGAACTGGAGATCACGGCAAAAGAAGCCTTTGGCAAAATGGAGCAGATGTATCTGGCCATGGAAGCGGCGGACCGGGACTATGATCCCACCCTGCGCTCTTCCAGCGGCCTGGCCGGTCAGGACGGCGAAAAAATTGCCAGGGCCAGAGTCCAGGGATCCCTTCTGTGCGGTCCACTGCTGGGCCTGGTTATGGAAAAGGCTGTAAAAATGGGAGAATCCAACGCCTGTATGCGCCGGATCGTGGCCGCCCCCACCGCCGGGGCCTGCGGG
>OFFL01000970.1_pt1 | contig 25233 bp, 22 predicted proteins | sample 1521391 | NCBI WGS metagenome assembly OFFL01 (sample SAMEA3504082, study PRJEB24116) | mouse gut metagenome | biome: mouse gut; feature: mouse-associated habitat; material: faeces | place: Denmark | collected 2011
GTACGCAGATGGTTCTGATCGGCGAAGAGTATGTCCGCCGTGAGCTGGAATTCATCCCGGCCACATGCAGAGTGATCGAATACTACAGCCAGAGTTATGGATGTCCGTCTTGTAAGGATGGATTGGGAGACACGGAAAAACCTGTGATCGTAAAGTCTCAAATCCCGCAGGCCCTGGTAGGAAAAGGTCCGGCTTCGTCATCCAGTGTCGCATGGACGATGTATCAGAAGTACGCCAACGGACTTCCTCTTTACCGTCAGGAGAAAGACTGGAAGCAGTATGGCGCTCAGATCAGCCGGACGACACTTGCCAACTGGATCATCTACTGCTCCCAAAATTACTTTCAGCCAATGTATGATTACTTTCATCGGGAACTGCTGAAACGCAGCTTTGCAATGGCAGATGAAACCAGGATCCAGGTACTCAAGGAAGAAGACCGCCGGGCGCAGACACAGTCATTCATGTGGCTGTTCCGGAGCGGTGAGGATGGTCTTCCTCCGATCATTCTGTATGGGTATTCCCCTACCAGAAGCGGAAATCATGCAAGGGAATTCCTGAACGGCTTCCACGGATATCTGGAAACAGATGGCTACCAGGGCTATAATGGCCTGCCGGATATCAAACGCTGTTCCTGCTGGGCGCACATACGTCGATATTTTATTGACGCAGTTCCCAAGGGGAAGCAGTATGATTACAGCCAGCCAGCTGTCCAGGGAGTACAGTATTGCAACCGCCTGTTTGCGATCGAGGACTCTGTCAACAAAAAATATCCCGGCGATCATGAAAAGCGGAAGCAGCTGCGTCTCGAGAAGGAAAAACCTATCTTGGAGGCTTTTTGGTCATGGCTGGATCAGCAGAGCCCTGTCCGCAATACCCGCATGGATAAGGCAGTGAATTACGTCCTTAACCGGAAGGATACCGCAGAAACCTATCTGGAGGACGGCCGCTGCAGCTTTACGAACAATCTCAGCGAGAACGCAATCCGTCCATTTGCGGTTGGCCGCAAGAACTGGCTGTTCAGTGATTCTGTGAATGGTGCCAATGCCAGCGCAGTGGTCTACACTATGGTTGAGATGGCAAAGGCACATGACCTGAATGTTTACGAATATCTGAAATTCCTGCTGGAACACCGGCCATCGAAAGAGATGAGAGATGAGCAGCTCGCAGAACTGGCACCATGGAGTGAAAAACTCCAATCTATCAAAAATCGCATGTGAATTATAGTGAATTACTCCAACTCGCAAAGGGCTGGGGTAATTTTATATCTGACCGCATCATTATTTGGCGGTTACTTCTTTTACAGGAGGATTTCATAGGATGGAAAAACAAATGATGACAGAAAAATTATGTAAGGGGGAACAAATTACGGACAAGATATCGATTCTGCATTTGAAATACTTAGGCAGGGATTCGTGGGACAGACCAGTGTATATGGATGATGAAGGGGTTATCTGGAAGGATGTTGATCCTAGGGCAGATAGGAAAGCTACTCTATGTACATCAGTGGACAATGAATTTGGCGGAGAGCCGGATACAGGTATGGAGTATTTTGAAAAATATCAGTATGCTTCGATTGTGTTTGTACCTGCGAGGGATGTATGGTAAATGTTTTAAAAAGTATTAAAAAAATCAGGGTGACGGAGAAAGGAAGGAAAAGAATGATCAGACTGGATGATGAAAGATGTATCATAGGTTTTGATGACGGTTATCAGTTAGGAAAGACGGCAAACTTTATATTTGACAATGGTGTACACAGACTTGGGTCTGTAGAGCCAACACTAAAAGAAAATTCTTTGTTCTATGATGGGGAATATTTCAAGGTAAGAGAAGGAAGGTCAGCAATCACGGAGGATAAGATATCGGATGATTCTGCAAGGCTACGTACAATGGCTGGTATTGCCCTGGAGCTTCGTAAAGTGGGATTACATAAGGCGAAGATTGTACTTGCAGTCGGACTCCCGTTTTCTAATTATGGAAGGGATAAGCTGAAACTGATTGACTATTATAATCAGAAAAATACGTTAGTATTTTCCTATGAGGGAGAAGATTATACAGTGACGATTGTAAAAGTGATCGTATGTCCACAGTGTTATTCCGCGATAGCTTCAAGGCTTGGTAATATGAAAGACGATTACCTGATCGTAGATATTGGAAGTAAGACTACGGATGTTGTCTATGTGCGGAATGGGCTTCCGATTGAGAGCAAGTCTATCACGATTGAAAAGGCTATGGTCAAATGGATTAAAGAAATCCAACGGGATATGAAAATACAGACAGGGAAGGATATTCCTGAACATGAGGTTATGAAGGTCATGTTAAAGGAAGGGGGCAATCTGCCGTCAGTTTATGCAGAGCTGATCCATGGGATGATGCGTGAGAAGATACATTCTCTGGAGCTGGAACTTGCAGAGCGCGGTTATGACATGGACTATATTAACATCATCTATGTAGGGGGCGGTGCGCTGATGGCCCGTGACCATGCAGGAAAATACAGAAGCCATACAGCTTATGACTGTGACTTGTGTGCCAATGCAAAAGGCTATGAGTTCCTTGCCGGACAGATGCTGGAGAGAAGGTGAATTAATGGCGGGTAAACAGAGAGCGATATTCCTTCGTTTTAATATGGAAGATGAAGCAGATAAAGAATTATATCTGAAACTTTCAGAGAAAGCAGATAGTTCTGCATCACTTACCTCTTATGTCAAGAGAGCATTGGAAGAATATCTCAATATAAAAACAGAGATAACAGAACGTCAGCAGTTTCATGGGCAGATGCTCTTAATGGTACGTGAAGAAATGCAGTCACAGGGGATGAAGCTGGTGGGTGCGTTGCTTGCCGGTATAGGTACAGTAAATGTACAGAAGATTCCAGAGAAGCCTATGGTGGAAGAGGCAGGATTACCAGAAGCGTGTGGGAGACTTCCAGAAGATCTTAGAGGGGTTCTTGACCTTATAGGATGAGACAAAAAAATTAGAATATTCTATAAAGTATGTATGGGCACTCCAAGTGGGGTGCCTGTTGCATAGCTGCTGTCAGGTACAAGCAATGTGTTGCAAAATTGGTGATTTTAAGGGATATTTCCGATTGAAAGTTGCACATATATAAGCAGATGCAACAGCAGTGCAACATTTTGTAGTTTATATCAGACATATGGGAGGTATAGTGTATTGCTGTGGATTGCCATAATGGGAAAAAATATATATGGAGGGTAAATGCCTGGAGTTAAATTATAATGATGGGAGTTTTCTCAAGGCAAGCATATGCGGGCTGATATGCGCTGAGACAACAATAGGGGATGAGGGTATTCTTTGATTGTACGAGACAGGTTTTAAGTGGTGGTTATAAAGTGAAGATTCAATAAATGAGGGAGGATAAGAAAATGCAAGAGCTTAATTCGATTATGAGAGATTTGCTGGAGGTAGAATATAATCAGGAGTCTTTGCGGTTCCTTTTAGGAGAAGTAGAAGTTGTATGTAACGATAAGGAACAGAAAGAAGCTAAATTTATTGCTAATAGTGCGAAATACTATTTATCAGCCTTACAGGACGAATTAAAGACAGCGATAAGCAGACTGGATTTATACATAGCAGAAAATGCTAAAAAGCGATAAAGTAATAGGCAGCGGCATCATGGAATAAAAAATGCGGCTGCCTATACTTTTGGATATTCAGATTTTAAATTACTTGCACCTGTAATATAGTCCATAGATACATTATAAAATCTGGCGAGGATCAAAAGGCTGTCAACAGGAATTCTTGTCTTACCGCTTTCATAATCCGCATATGTCCTTTGCCCTATGTGTAGCAGATCGGCAATTTTTTGCTGGGTCAAGGAATTGTCTTCTCTGATTTCGCGTATTCTCTCATTATATCTCATAGTTTATATACCTCTGAAACAGTATAAATGAAATGAATATAAGTATTGACAAATAGAGTTATAAACTCTAAAATATGATAGGGAAAGACACAAGGTTGATCAAAATAGAACGGAAGATGGAGGCATGTGTATGGCATTGGCAAAAATGAAGAAGCGGACGCGATGCCATGCTGAGATTATTCAAATATTTCAGTAATGGGATATATAGTATTTTAAAGTTGGTTTTGTTAGGTGGGTAACCACTTATTGCAAAATAAAAAGCAAATTGATAAAGGAATGGTTTATGTTCAAAAGGAAGAAAGGAGAAAGGGAAGTTATGAGGAAACGTTGGAAAAGGCTGGCGGCAATAGTGGGTGCTGCTGTATTGGTGGTGTGCCAAAGTGAGGTATTTGTAAAGGCGGCAGAACTTTCGACTGGGGAAGGGACACTGTTGCAGGAGGAAGCGGGTAACGGAGTGGGTGAGGCTGAAACTGTGACGGTAGAAGACGGAAATATGGATGAAGATGTAGAAAATGTAGAAGTAAAATCTATAGAAACTCAAACATTAGAAATGAAAAACAGGGAAGCGGAGGAACCGAAACTTTTACCAGTAACAAATTTGAGATGGAATGAGAAAGGGCAGGGTCTTTTTGATAATCCTAATAGTAAGGCATGTTTCGAAGTTTATGTTTTCTATAATGGAGATTATGAGAATGGAAGAATATTTGAGATGTTTGACCAATCCTATTCAGAAGGGAGTGTAGAGGCCGATTTATATCATTATATGGACAAATCCGGAACTTATGAGTTTGGGGTAATAACTGTATATGACGGAATGAAATCGTCAGAAAAGTCTGAAATAAGTGACGAATTTACTTATACCAGACCTGACAGCCAGCTTCCACAACCCAATATTGAAGTTAGCAAAGATGGGGTTGTTTCTGCTTCACTGCCGGATGGTTCCGGATATGTATTAGGTACTGATTATGGTTTTGAGTACAGATTATATGATTCTGCGGATGCGGAAAATTCAATTGTCCAAGCAGGTATAAACGAAGGTACTTATGATTTCAGCAGTAAACTTGAACCGGGTAAAACATATTATGTAAAGGTGCGGGCAATAAGCAGGGATATCAACAGAGTGACAGACAGTGATTGGTCGGATATGCTTCCAGTGAATGCTAATACGCAGAATAGTTCTACATCTAAGAAAGAGAGTGCAGCATCAACGGAAACTATAGTGCCTGAGATATGGAAGCCAATGACACCTGATGAAATAAGACGTTATGCGGCTTACAGCAGCGAAAAAGCAGAATATACTGCTGATGCCAAGAATGCATATACGGTGGTTATACAGAATGCTATGCAGGGGAAAAAATGCTTTGACTCTTTCGAGACGGTGCTGGATGGCTATACCATTGGGAGAACATATAACATCCTTCCTTCCGGTAAGGCGGTCTATAAGATGGACAGCAGGGCACGCATTACTTTAACTATCCCTAAAGAACTGCAGAAAGAGAACAGGGTATTTCGGATGGTTTGTGTTACAGCGGAAGGTGTGCCTGTCATACTGGATGATTTGGATTCCGATTCAGCAACCATTACTTTTGAGACTGACACATACTATGCTTTTGCATTAATCTATAAGGATGCCATAGATTCAAAATAGTATGAATCCTATTCCGTAATTGTTATGGCGGAAAATATTGCAGATTAAATATGTGTAAATACTATAATCATGCGGCAGACGGTTACAGGTCTGCCGTTATTTTGTCTTGCTCATGGCAAAAGTGGCAGATGCTGCTATCCACAGTATGTGCTTGATGCCTTAAAGGAAAAAGGTGATATGTCCTTAAAAACTGATTTTGCATATGGAGAAAATAACTACGGCTTTACCATCCCTGACGAGAGCGGTTGCACGAATCTGGAACAGGCTGATTTCTATGGATTCATGTACCTGCATGTGCATTTAATGGGATCATAGTTGAATAATGGAAGTGCAGGTCATTTCCATAATAATAGCAGAAGGGTTTTCTGTGATGAAGTTAAATCATAGAAGATACTTGGAACCTTGTATTATTATTCACTATTACAAATACAATTGTCGATTTTCATTAAAAAGCTATCTGGCAATAAAGAGGATTGGGGGATATGTTCCTTCAATCCTTTTTATATTCCATTTTTACCACGCATAACGGATAGAACAGGAAACACACGGCATCAAAGGAGGAAACAAAATTTATGGAGAAAAATATTTTAAAAGCATTCCAGCCAAATATAGTAGAGAGACTGGGAGAAGTTTACTGGAGGGACAATGGTTACAGGGAGGCTTTTGAGAAGGAGAAAGAACTTGCAGAACGTCTGAAAGAAATCTTTACCGAAGAACAGATGGCTATGGTGGAGCAATACCATTCTGCCATATCCGCCACCATGGGTATATGTGAGCTTCTTGCCTATAGACAGGTTATGAAGGATATGGTGTCTATTTTGAAGTAAAAGTGAAGAACATATGGGAAATATATCTGCTATAGAGGCATCATGATCCTGTCGTATATGCAGGGTATACACTGATATATTCTTTCAATAGTACGAAACGTATCATCAAATCAGATGGTATTGTGAAAACAGAAAGGGAAAGGAGAATCATATGGACAAACTGAAATTAATTGAGAACATTTTAAAAGTAATCTCAACACTGGCCGCAGCAGTCATATCCCTTATCAGGACTTTTGGCAATATCGGCAAGTTGAGAAAAGCGGAGGCGTGACCGTTATGGACAAAACAGTTTATAGGATGGACATCGCCGGAAGACAGAAAAACGTGATAAAGTATGCAGACAGGAGCTTTCCACAGGGAGGCTCCTGTTTGCATGGTGTCCATTCCTGTCTGATAAGGTAAGAAATCAAGAGAAAAGGAGATGTTAAAAATGGCACATATGATTGAAAGCATGTTCTCCGTAAGGGAGAAACCGTGGCATGGATTAGGGACAATCGTTATGGAAGCGCCTGCATCGGCAGAAGCATTAAAATTAGCGGGGCTTGACTGGGAGGTGGTGCAGGAGCCTGTGTACACAGATAACCGGGAACTGATAAAAGGATATAGGGCAAATGTGAGAAGCTCCGACAGGAAAGTGCTGGGTGTGGTATCTGACAGGTATAAGGTGGTGCAGAATACGGATGCTTTCAGCTTTACTGATGAACTGCTTGGAAGAGGGGTACGGTACGAGACCGCCGGGGCACTGCAGGAGGGGAGAAAGGTGTGGCTGCTTGCAAGGCTGCCGAAAGAGTATGTCATTGCAGGGGAACGTATAAGCTCCTATCTGGTGTTTTCCAACACCCATGACGGTTCCGGCTCTGTAAAGGTAGCGGTAACTCCTGTGAGGGTGGTATGTAACAATACTTTGAACCTTGCGCTAGATACCGCAAAAAGGAGTTTTTCTATGATTCACACGGGCAACATCCATGACAAGATTCAGGAGGCAAAGGATACGCTCTTTATGGCGGAGAATTATATGGATAACCTCGGTATTGAATTTGAGCAGTTACGCAGACAGAAAATGACAGATACACAGGTGAAGGAATACATAGAATTGCTCCTTCCCATGGGAGAAGAACCTACACCTACCCAGAGTAAGAACATCCTGAAACTCCGAAGGAATATGGAGCAGCGGTATTATGGGGCTCCTGATTTGCAGAAAGTGGGGAACAATGCATACCGGTTCATCAATGCGGTATCTGATTTTGCCACACACAGCAGACCATTAAGAATGACAGCGAATTATAAGGAGAACGTGTTTGCGCGAACCATTGATGGAAATCCGTTGATTGATAAGGCATACCAGCTTGTGAAAGCGGCTTAAGAGTGGAGTATTATTCCAGCGGCTTCCTAAAAATCTTTTGGACTCATTTGGAAGTTAATAGCATATCACGGAAAAGGAGTTGTGAGGATATATGTACTGTTAAGGTGAAGTAATCTATAGAATGAAAACCTATGGGAATATTTAAAAATATCCGTAGTTGGAGAGAAAAATGAATAACAGCGGAAATAATGGGGATGGCATGGATCAGTATGGTCTTTGCTATCCCCGTTATTATGCAGTGCTGTACAGGAAAAGGAGGAAAATCATGTTTGAAAAAATATCATTGTCAGGAGCAGACCATAATGAATGGCTCCGTTTAAGAAAAACAGGAATCGGTGGATCAGATGCAGGTGCTATCTGTGGGGTGAACCCATTCAGCAGTGCAATGAAGGTTTTTAAAGACAAGACCAGTGAGGGAATAGAGGAACAGGATAATGAAGCAATCCGCATTGGCCATGATCTGGAAGATTATGTGGCCCAGAGATTTACAGAAGCTACAGGATTAAAGGTACGGAAATCCAACTTTATGTACCGGAGCAGGAAGCATCCTTTTATGATTGCAGACGTTGACCGTTTGGTGGTTGGAGAAGATGCAGGATTGGAGTGCAAGACAGCCAGTGCCTACAATGCCGATAAGTGGGCGGACGGAAATATTCCGCTCCACTATGTGATGCAGTGCTACCACTACATGGCTGTTACAGGGAAGCGTGTATGGTACATTGCGGCTGTTATCTTAGGCATGGAATTTACCTACAGGAGATTAGAGTGGGATGATGAACTGATAGGGCGTCTTATCTCGATAGAAGATAATTTCTGGAATAACCATGTAGTGAAAGGAATCATCCCGCCACCAGATGGGAGCAAAGCATGTGATGAGGTGATCCAGCAGTATTTCCATACGGCAAGGAAAGCCAGTGCCATCAAACTTGTCGGGTTTGATGAAAAGTTACGGAGACGTGAAGAGATTTTAGGATTCATTTCTGAACTGCAGGAGGAACAGAAGCAGATCGAGCAGGAGGTAAAACTTTTCATGCAGGATAATGAATTGGCGAGCAGTGAGGCTTTCCGTGTTTCATGGAAGAACATTGATTCCACCAAACTTGATACAAAGCGCATTAAGGAGGAACGGCCGGAACTCTATGCCGATTACGGTAAAGTTTCCCATTCCAGACGGTTTGAAGTGAAAGTGGCATAGGGGGCTTTATTATGGAAGAAAAGGAACTGCGGGAATTGTTACAGCAAAGGCTCCATATGGAACTCATGCTATTTAAGGATTCCATGCTCCAAAAGGAAAAAGAGGATATTTTCAAGGCTTCTTACCGAATAGAGATTTATGTAAATCTGTATGAGATACTTCTGGTGCATACAGAGAGTTTACGGGGAAGCATGATAAGGGAACTTTTGGAAATTAACTTCGGCATATTGGATTTTCTTTACAGGGAGTGGCTGGACAGGGAAGACAGTTTTTATATGGAACTTAAGGAGTATGGATGCAGGAAATTGGAAGTGATACCGGAAGAGATAAATCTTGGTATGAGAGAGGAAGGGAAAGATGGAACAAAACCTGATCAGGCTGCTTAAAGCGGATGAGATCGAGTGCAGGGTGGCTGTTATCAAAGAAAGCGGATTGAGTTTATTGCTTTATAAGGATGCGAGGGTAGACCAAAAGATACTGGATGAAACGTTTGGGATTTTTGGGTGGAAGAGAAGCCATCAGTGTATTGACGGAAATCTTTACTGCACCGTGGAGATTTATGATAAGGAATCCGGTGAATGGGTAGCGAAACAGGATGTGGGCACTACTGGATATACAGAAAAAGAAAAATCACAGGCTTCTGACAGCTTCAAAAGGGCGTGCTTCAACTGGGGGATTGGACGAGAGTTATATACGGCGCCTTTTATCTGGATATCTGCAGGAAAGGCAGAGATCATGTATAAAGAAGACCAGAATAAAGTGAAACGGTTTTACTGCAATGACCGTTTCACGGTCTCTTCCATCAGTTACAATGATAGCCGGGAGATCAGTTCCCTTGTGGTCGTAAATGAAAAGGGGGAGACGGTATACGAACTGAAAGAAAAAGGGTCAGGAGTTACGGGGAGTCCTAAAGGAAAAGCTACCGGAAAAAATAAAAATAGCAGTCAGGAGAAAACGGCACAAAAGACGGAACAGAAAAATTCTTCTTCTATATCTAAGGAACAGATGGATTCTTTACAAGCGGAACTTGCCAGAACGGGAGTTTCCATGGAAACAGTACAGGAAAGATATAAGATACAGGAACCAAAGGCTATGGGGGAAGAGCTTTACAGCAGAGTGATGTCTGCATTAAAACGGACAAAATCAACAGAAGCGGCATAATTGGGATGACCGGACAAAAAGAATGGAGGATGAATGTTATATGATGAATCTTGAGGAATTTGCGGAAAATATAATAAGGGATATCAGTAACAGGACAGAAGGAGCATTACATATCCTGAAAAAGAATGTGGTCAGGAATAATAATGTGAAGATGACAGGAATAACTGTTGTGAAAGAAGGGTCAGGCATTGAGCCTTGTGTGTATCTGGAAGAGTTTTTTCGGGAATACAAATCCGGAGGGATGAAATTTGATGAGGTTGTGGATGAGGTCTACAGGCTGATTATGAAGAATAAGGATGATATACCAAAGGTTGATGTATCATTTTTCCTGAATTGGGAAACAGTACGGGATAATATTTATGCGAAGCTCATCAGTGCAGAACAGAATAAGGAACAGCTTGGGGAGATGCCGCACAGGATATTTCTGGATTTAGCAGTTGTGTATTATGCTGTGGCCAGGGATTCCGTGGGAAAGGAGATCGGCACAGTCCTTATCCGCAATGAGCATATGGAAGAATGGGAACAGAGGGAGGAAATCCTTTACCAGACAGCCATGACAAATATGCGCGCTGAAGGAGAGGCTGAACTTGCTACTATTGAAACTGTTATAAAGAGTATTTTTCCAGATAATAATCTGTTTTTGGATGACGGTGGGATACAGAGGAATACGGGAATGTATATACTGACAAACCGTCATAATCGTTTTGGGGCAGCGGAGATACTCGATAAAAATACTTTACGGAGGGTGGCTGACCAGATGGGGGATGGCTTTCTCGTAATCCCCAGCTCTGTGCATGAAACCATCGTATTGCCGCCAAGAGATGAAGAAGAGTACAGGCAACTGGCTGAAATGGTGCGGGAAGTAAATGATACACAGGTAGATATCGAAGAAAGGTTATCTTATCATGTATATATGTACAGCAGGGATGAGGAAGCGTTGAAGATTGCTGCATGAACTTGTGGGTATAAGGAGAAGGCCGGATCAGAGAGTCCGGCTGTTCTCCTGCTGCTGTACAAAACGGGAAAGAAAGTATACTAGGATTGATGTAAGATGACGTAAAATAGCAGAGGACAGATAGGTATGGAAGGTAAAGATATGTGCTGCTGGAAACTGCCAATAGGGGAGATTTCGGGAAAGAGACCAGAAGGATATGATGATATTTTCGTGTTCGTTCCAGAGATGAGACAGATCATCCGCATTGCAGAAGGCAACGGTTCAAATCTCCTACAGGAAGATATTGAAAACGGCTATGTGGATTACATCTATTATGACCAGCATGAGCTTGGGGAGGATATGCAGGAAGTAGATGGAGGCCAGATATTGCTGGAAGAGATGCTGAGGGATAAGTACCGCTGTATGGAAGAATGCATACCGGATGTATTGGATATGGCATATGGAAGCATGGCTGGATTCATAATATTAGTTTAGAGCAGAGTGCTGGGAATAATGGCTGTTCAGAACTGATCGGAATGATAAAAAGAAAAATTCATGGGGTTTAGAAACGCCTTTGAAAAATTTACGATTTATGGTACTATAAAACAAAAGGAAACAAATACAAGGCAGGTGAAGAGATTGGAAAAAAACAGTGCTGATGTTTCAGATAACGGAAAGAAAGATCAGGAAGGGATCATGAAGCGCACGATCAAAGACAGTGTATTTACGGATTTGTTTCAGGATAAGAAATACCTTCTCCAACTGTATAAAGCACTCCATCCGGAAGATACTGATGTTACAGAGGATGATCTGAATGATATAACAATCAAAAATGTATTAACAGACAACATTTATAATGATCTTGGGTTTACAGTGGGCGGTAAGCTGATGATCCTTGTAGAAGCGCAGTCATCTGTATGGACGGTGAACATCATAGTGAGGGCTTTGATGTATCTGGTGCAGACATGGCATGATTATTTTGAGAGGACAAAGCAGAACCTGTATAAGAGCAAAAAAGTGCAGATTCCAATCCCAGAGGTCTACGTCATATTCACCGGAGAGAGGAAGACAAGGCCATCCGAAATTTCATTGTCACAGGAATTTTTCGGTGGAAAAGAATGTGCGGTTGATGTAAAGGTAAAAATGATATATGACGGTAAAGAAGGAGATATTATCAATCAGTATGTCATGTTCACAAAAGTCTGCAATGAGCAGATGAAGAAATATGGAAGGACAAGAAAAGCAGTTATGGAGGCAATCCGTATCTGTAAAGACCGGAATGTACTCAGCGAATATCTGAGCAGTAAAGAAAGTGAGGTAGTGTCAATTATGATGGTATTGTATGATGAGGAAGAAATCATGCGCTCGTATGTAGAGAGTGAAGTCTATGAAGCAACGCAAAAGGCACAGTATAATGAAAAGATTGAGACGGCTAAGCGTATGCTAAATGATGGGGTATTGCCACTGGATAAAGTAGCAGAATTTTCTAATCTTCCTTTAGAAGTAATAGAGAGATTAGCAAATGAATTACAGCCTGTATAGGCGCAGTCAAATAAATAACAGGATTGGAAAGCAGGAAACCTTATTCTATTAAGGAACCTGCTTTTTTCGTGGGGATTTTAAACAATAGGCCATAGGAAGGGAAGAGAGTAGATGAAGGAAAATGGATTGTTGGAGATCATAGCAGCACACAGGACAATGACAGGTTTAGAGGAGGTTTTAAAAAAGGACAAATATTATCAGGAAGCAATGTCGGAAGAACAGGCAGCTTCCGATATCATGGACAGCCTGAACCTTACATCTGAACAGAAAAAAGCGGTTGACCGTGTTATTACTGCATATAATCAGTGCGGTGCGGCTTATGGAGCGGCAGCGTACCGGTTTGGAATGGAGGACGGGATCAGATTAAGGATGGAGACAGAGGAGGCTATGTGCCTTTAGCATTAGTGCCTGTGCAGTAAAAAGTTGTTGCAATTATGTTGTTATCCGCATGTAATGTGTTGCGGATTTTGCATTTGCGGATGAAATGAAGTGATAAAAGTTGCATATCTGTTACATCTGGCTATAGATATGCAACTTTTTGTCTGTATTTAATATTTTTGTGTTGTTCCATATATCATTTCAAATTTGATATAGGAACGGTCGGGGGCTTGGTATATGCTGTTAAAGAATGCGGATAATTACTAATTATAAAATACAGGCATATGATTGTACCCCTATAAAAGTAGTGGGATGGCAACTATACTGATAATGACTGGAAAGAAAGAAGGACAGAGCGATTCTGTTCTTCTTTTTTTGGTGCGCCCAGTATGGGCGCAATCTAATCGGTGAAAGTCCGTAACACGCCCTGGTAGTGGGAAGTGTGTAGCCAAGAGCAAGGGTGTCCATCGTGAGGTGGAATCTGAAGAAAGCTTTAGGCAAAGCTCTGGTCTGACGAACAGAAATCACATCAGGCTACAGTTGGGGATAAGGTTGCCATACAAACTAAAGTCCAATAACTACTCGGAACTAATTGTGGTAAATGTGGCAGATAGATGGAGCGAAAGATTGCGTTCTTACCTGGGGAGGTCTCGTCAGCGGATAGAATTACATCAACAAATGCATAAGAAATCCGTAGTAACAACGAATGACGAGAAGTCAGCAGAGGTCATAGTACCATTGTGGTTGCAAACATGATGGGAAGGACTGAACTTTAGGAGATGTGAGTAAATGAATGTAACCAATGACAGATTTAAGGACAGACAACTTCATAATGAGGACTATCTGCAAATGGTATCTGCGGAACAGAAAGAGTATGCGGAAGTATCCGCCTGTCAGAGGATTGCTGAAAACAACCGCATCATCACAGACTTTCAGACGGACGGGCTGTTGGAGAAGATTTTACAGCCAGCAAATCTAAACAATGCGTACAAGAAAGTAAAATCAAACAAAGGAGCAGGCGGTGTTGATGGGATGAGCGTGGATGAACTTCTGCCGTTCCTCAGAGATAACCAAGTGCAGCTAATCCAACAGTTAAAGGATGGGAAATACAAACCCAATCCAGTTCGCAGGGTAGAAATACCCAAAGAAACAAAAGGAGAATTTCGGAAACTGGGAGTACCGACAGTAGTTGACAGGGTATTTCAACAGGCAATTACACAGGTACTGTCCCCGATTTATGAGGAACAGTTTTCGGAGAACAGTTTTGGCTTCCGACCAAAAAGAGGTGCGCATGACGCACTGAAACAATGTCAGCAGAATGTCAATGATGGATATGTGTATGTCGTGGATATGGATTTAGAGAAATTCTTTGATACGGTATGCCAGAGCAAACTGATAGAAGTATTATCAAGAACCATTAAAGACGGGCGGGTAATATCGCTGATACACAAATATCTCAATGCAGGAGTTATTAGTGGAGGGATATTTGAAAAGACAGAAACAGGAATGCCACAAGGCGGACCGCTAAGTCCATTACTTGGTAATGTCATGCTGAATGAACTGGACAGGGAACTGACACGCAGAGGGCATAGATTTGTGCGGTATGCGGATGACTGCATGATATTCTGCAAAAGCAGAAAGAGCGCAGAGAGAACCTTGAAGAACATCATTCCGTTTATTGAGGGGAAACTTTTTCTGAAAGTGAATCGAAAGAAAACAAGCGTGGCACATATCAGCAAGGTAAAATACCTTGGATACGCATTTTATCGTTATAAAGGGAAATGTAGATTTCGGGTGCATCCAAAGTCAGTGACAAAAATGAAAGACAAAATCAGGGAACTGGCAAAAAGAAGTAACGGATGGGGAAATGAGTACAGAGCCATGAAACTGACGCAGTTTGTCAGAGGATGGGTAAATTATTTCTCACTTGCAGATATGAAGGGACTGTTAAGGGAAACCGACGAATGGCTAAGACATAAGATAAGAACCATCTACTGGAAACAATGGAAGAAAGTCAGAACGAAATTCAAGGAATTAAAGAAGTTAGGTGTGGAAGAAGAAAAGGCATGGATATGTGCCAACATGCGGAACGGAAACTGGTATTGTGGTGGATATTTCGTATTGCAGACTGCATTTAACAACAAGAAACTGCGTGAACTTGGATACCCAACATTCACAGAGTTTTATCTGAAAGTATGTGAAAACTAAGGAACCGCCGTATACGGAACCGTACGTACGGTGGTGTGGGAGGTCGGTAGATAAAATAATTATCTACCTCCTACCCGATTATATTTTTTTTGTAACAAACTCCTACAAGAAATTAAAAAATTCTGTAAAGGAGTGAAAGCATTATGAATACAATTAAAATTTCGTATGATGTCCAGGGTTATCTGTCTAAGCCTTCCGGTAATGAAATAGGAAGGATTAATAACAAAATAGCCAGATCGGCAAAGAATCTAAACAGGAATGAATTGAAGAGAGTAATTACCAGAATCGGGTGTGAGGGGTGTACGTTCAGTCCGGCTACGTTTAAAAATGGAAAGCGCAGTAAGGAAAACTTTGAACAGCAGCAGTTATTTGCCTTGGATTTTGATAATAAAGATCCAAAGAAGAAGCTTACATTTAAGGATATGAAAGAACGTGCAGACCTGTATGAGTTCCCGATCCTGTTTGCTTATGATACGATGTCGAGTACGGATCATGATAAATTCAGGGTTGTATTTCTTAATGATGCATCTGTTACGGACAGGAGAGTGGCTGAGGCCATGCAGCTTGTAATGGGTGAGATGTTCCCGGAGGCTGATTCGTCATGTTATAAGGATGTATCCAAACTATACTTTGGCGGTAAAGAACTGATTTATTATGATGATAAGTTACCAGAGATCAATATAGAGTCAATATTTAGGAACTATACATACTGCATGAGAGTTAGGTACAAGGATAACCATTATAAGGAACATATTAAAAGATTATCTCAAGAAACAGGAATAGCATTAAATAAGAGAGGCTTGTTAGATGTTACAGTAACGGATCATCTGCCTGAAACAGATGATCCGACAGAAGATCATGGTGCTTTTCAATATAATATAAATGGGAAAAATTCGCCAATAGCTATTATATATGATAAAAATAATTCTAATATAAAAGCAGATGGCGAAATTTTCCCGTATAAGTATTATCTTATTAATTTCGATAGCACCAGAAATTCTTCTGTCAAAACTCTGGGTGAAAAATCCAAGAACCATAAAAAGTACAGGTCCGGAGTTTTGCAGGATATGAATAAGTGTAAATTATTTCATGAGTTTTCTAATGGAAGCAGAAAATTATCACATGATGAATTATTTGGTATTGCAACCAACCTGATCCGTGTAGAAACAGGTACAGGATATTTTATGGAAAAAAGATTGGAGCATCCAGAATTGTATACGGATGATACCAGGAATGAAAAGTGGGGAGCAAATCTTTCTTATATGGAACAGAATGACTACAAGCCAAAAGCCTGTGACAAATATTGCCCATACCATGAAGAGTGCATACATTGTAAGAATATCCTCTCGACAGTACATACAAAACGTGGAAGTATGGAGAAGATTGCCGGATGCCATGAAGAGTTTGTCTCAATGGAAGATATGCAGGACGATGTTTATGATGCAATCAGCGACGCTTTTAATGCCAGTGGTAAAAAATTTTATATCATCAAAGCGCAGGTTGGATCAGGAAAGTCGCATAGCTACCTAAAACTCATGCAGGAGAATTCGGATACAAGATTTATTATTGCTGTGCCGACAAACCTTCTTAAACAAGAAATATTTGAGAAGGCCAAAAATCAGAGTATAGATGTCAAGAGAACACCATCGCTTGAAGAAATAAAGGATGATATACCCAGTGAAATATGGGAACACATTCAGAAGCTGTATAAAAGGGGGCGGCACCGATTAGTCCATCCATACATTAAAAAGCAATTGGAAAAAGAAGAGATTCCCTGTCTGGAGAAATATATGAAGAAACGTGAAAAATTAAAAACATGGAATGGCTGTGTCATTACTACCCACCGGTATCTGTTAAGTATGGACAAAGAGAGACTGGATGCATTTGATTCTATTATTGTAGACGAAGATATTCTTTTCAAGAGTATCATATCAAATCAGGGGGAAATAAGCATTTCAAGGCTGGAAAAGTTAAAGAAAGAAACGACAAGCAGCCAGCTCAGAGAAAAGATAAAAAGAATATTAAAAGATGCCAAAACGCAGTCCTGTATTGAATCAGAGGGATTGGAATGGGATGAGGTTAAAGAAGATAAGGGAACAATGTCATTTGACCTGCCAGCCTTTTGCGGTGCAGAACAGTTTTACCTGAGAAGAAAAGAATCTGAAGAGAACCTGAAAAAAGATACGGTTGTTTTCCTAAAGCCTGCAGATTTCCCGGGAGAAAAATACATTATGGTTTCAGCTACGGCAGATAAAGAAATATGCGAGTGGTACTTTGGGAAAGAAGATGTGGACTTTTATGAGTGTAAAAGGGCCAGGTATATGGGGGAATTGAAGCAATATTATGAGAAATCCATGAGCAGAACCTGTTTAGCAAATAATTCTGGGATGGTAAAATCATTGATGAATCGGTTTGGCATGGACAGTGATAATGTGATTACTTTTATGAATCAGGGAATAGGCGAACTGCACTTTGGGAATACGGAAGGCAGCAATAAGCTGGAAGGGCAGGACATCCTTGTGATAGGCACACCGTACCATGCAGAATTTATATATAAACTTGCGGCACTCTCCATGGGACTGGATTTTGATGAAGATGAAAAAATGGAAATGCAGACAATAAACTACAACGGATACCGGTTTCAGTTTACAACATTCCAGGATGAGGGTTTAAGAAAGGTCCATTTATGGATGATCGAAAGCGAATTGGAGCAAGCCGTGGGTCGGGCACGGCTGCTCCGGAACAGATGTACGGCACACTTATTCTCTAATTTTCCTTTAAGTCAGTCAAAAATGATTCATAACTTTGATTATGAAGGGAAATAGAACAGATGTGTCATTTATTTTAACGGCGTGGCTGAAATGGCTGCGCCGATCATCTTCTGGCTTTTAAAAGAATGTTAATAGATAATCCGATTTTAATATCAGTAAAGTTAAGTGTACTGCTGGGCAGGCACTGGGAATCAAAATATATGTTATTATGTTGTTTTGATCCGTATAGAATATGAAATTGCAATGACTAATATGTAAAAAATATTTGCATATTGGAGGAAAAGCATATGTACATAAATGAGATTTTTGAGTTGTCTATGATACTGGATCACGAAAGATTCCATAAAGTTTTTAAGCATATTCACAGTAAGAATGGTTATATGGAGAAGAAAGAAGATGAATATATAGACCTATCTTTAGAAGAAAAGGGGATAACGGTCATATACCGTAATAGCCCATATAAGAAGAAAATAAAGCTGATTGCTAATATAGGGCGGTTGTTGAATGGATGTGAATCTGATTCTAACAGGATAGTCCGAAAACTAAATAAACGCATTGGGGAGTATTTTGACTTTATGTACAAACTGGATGATTTCATTTTATCGGGGATGAGGCTTGTAACGGATATAAATGTAGGCAGCCATGAAAATATACAGGCATATTTAAAAGTTTTTCGGAGAATTGGCAGAGTGAAAGGATTTTCGCCAGTCAGCTATGAGTGTTTTGAAGATGTTGACAGTTTTTGTCTGGATGGGAACAGCAATGGCGTTGAGTTCATGATCTATGATCTGGCGGGATCATATAGAAAACAGCTCAATGAAGGAGATATAGGGCGGAAGAGGTTTAAGGAGCTGATCAAAGAATCGGAGGGGATTCTTCGTACAGAGGTGCGGCTTGCAAAAACAAAAGCAGTGAGAGTATATGCCGGTGAAGAAGATATATTTGGTCAGATAATAAATCTATCTGAAAAGCGTAAGGATATATTTTTAGAGATATTCGTCAGGATAATACCTTTTGGGGATTTTTATAAAAAAGGTAAGGCAGAAGAGATTATTTGGCGTGAGATTAAAGATGCCAGATTAAGGAGAAGGATGCTGCGGTTGGTGGAGCTGATACCGGAGAAGAAATCATTGTATCTGGCACAGAAAGCAATGGAATGCAGGAATATGGAAAAAGTGGTGGAGGCGTTTGCTAAGATTAACTTATCACCTGTTACTATCAGCAAGCGGCAAGATGTTAAGTGGCTGAAAAATATTTATGAGGGTTTATTAGAAATATGACTTTACAAAAATTTGTATTTGGGATAGCTGTATATTTTGAGTAGTTGATTATTTTATAACGCTCTCTTTTAGTCCAATATGCTTATCTTATCTTATTATCTTATCTTAAAATAAATATATAAGTATAGAAAATTATATGATATAATTAGTATAATATATACTTAGAATAAGAGAAGAAGATAAGTAAGATTGGAGGAATGCATAATGGAGCAAGGAGATTTTTATACTTTAAAAGACGATTGCGAAAGAGCCTTAAGTAGTTTTTTGAAATATATTAATAAGGAAAAAGATGAAACCCTCTTATATGGTCTAAAAGCATATATTGATGAGACCAAAGAAAGGAAAGGTAATTGGGATATAGAGAAAGTACAAGTAATTTTTAAGGTTTTGCAGTCAAAGAATCCAAGCGAAATACAGGAAATTATATCGTACTTTGATCATACAGGTTATGGTTGGCAGGGCGATGAATATAAGTTCTATAGTAGATGTAGTTGGAAATGCAGGGAAAATCTTCGTATAGATAATACACCAGAAATGACAGAGCAAGCATTTTCAAACATGGATGAGATTTTTTTGCATAAGGAGTATGGATCTATAACCACTTATCTTTTTGGGTACTGTATTGCATCCCTGTTTAGTAGTAAATTGAAGGAAAAATGTTGTGGTATTCCTTATTTTCTACAAATCGCCTGTAAGCGAAATTCAAATGTATATAAGCTGGTGCATAAAATAGTCCAAATATGTGATGTGAATGCCGGATTGTCTGCCAGTTGTAAAATGCATGAATATAGAGAATGCGAACATGATCATTTAACAATATATCCATCAGAAACAGGAGATAAGTTATTAGAAACATTACTTTATTACAGAGATATTCCAATCATTATAGATGGGTATGAAAATGAAAAGCTGTATGAAATACTGATTAGGGAAGTTGCGAATATTCCAAGTAAAATAAAAAGACTTGACATTAAGGAGAGGTTTAACATATTGCCAATTTTTATATCTCCAGTGATTCAATCTCAATTTCAGAATGTTTTTAGCATTGATCTTACGGAGATGGATATTGCATATGAATATCTGGAACTTATTATCGAAAACGAACAACGTTTAGGTTCATGGGCATTAGAACTTGTGGCAGAGGCGAAAAATTATTTTGATTCAGGAAACTCGACTGCGTATTCCCAACAAAAAGCAGTGGCTAAAATAATAGAGTCACGCAGACCTGAAAAGCAAACGCCATTGTTTTATGATCTTGCTAGAGATATAAACCGACTGCGAATTGAACATAATCGAGAAACAAAGCTGACATCAAAGGATATAGAAAATATAGGGCATCTTTCATACTTCCTTTCATATTATATGAAAGTATTCAAAAGCTCCATACGGCTAACGCAAGAAACGTCTTTTACATATAGGGGGATAAATGATAAACATATTCCTGAAAAGCTGGTAGAACAAATTGTAAAGCAGACAACAGATTCCCTGTTTAAACTTCATAGTGATTATTCGCCAGCGGTACCAGAGACCATAAATATAGAGATTGGCTTAGATGATGAGAAAAAAGCCAAAAGGATTAAAAGGAAGGGAGCTGTTTACGCAAAAGATATTGTAAAGTATTACCAAAGTTACAAAGTCAATATAAGGATACCAGCTATTCAATATCAGAATGAGAGGTATATTTTTAAGGTAAAGCTGCGCCCAGGAACAAATGTAAATTTGCTTAACAGATATGCAGAAGAAGTTAGACGTCTGCTGGAATTAGAAGTTTTTATAGTTGAAAAAACATCTGAAGAAATAAAGATTGTTGCATCTGAAAAAACTCTGGTTGAGGGTAGTTTGATTAGCATATTACAAAGTGATCAGTTTCAAGAAAGCAAAATGGAGATTCCATATGCTGTGGGTTATGACATATTGGGGGAGGCAGTTATTGCTGACATAGCAGAGTTCCCACACTTGTTAGTTGGTGGTACTAGTGGTTCGGGTAAGTCAAGCGCGTTACACAGTTTACTGATGAGTATTGTTTATAAACAACCGGCAGATAAAGTTAAGCTTTTGTTAATGGACTTTGGCGCTTCAAGGTTAAGAATGTTTAAAGATGTGCCTCATATGTTGACGCCGGGTAAAATAATTAGTGACTTCAGAGAAGGATGTCAGTTCATATTAAACTTACAGAAGTGTGTGGAACAGAGACAGAAGATTTTAGAGGCTCTTGATACAAGAGATTATGATAAGCAACTTGAAACAATGCCTTCAATTGTTTGTGCGATAGATGAATTCCCAACATTTATTAAGCAAGAAACAGAAGGGAGGGGGAATAGGAATTTAAAAGCAGTTATTGAGGATGTGTTAGCTCGTGCTAGAAAGGTTAAAGTTCATCTGATACTGACGGCTCAGGATACGACCAAAGGTGGCATAGACATAACGAATACTAATTTAGCAGCGGGTATTGCTTTTCAATGTAAAAACTGGCATACATCCAAAGCGATAATTGGTGATGTTGATGCAGTAAATTTATCAGGGAAAGGTTCTATGTATTTCAAATGCGAACAGGGACTCAGGAGGTTACAGGGGGCATATATGCCTCCGGAAAAAATAATGGATAAACTGGATGAAATGAGTTTTGAAAATGACTGTAGCAAAATAAAGTATGATGAAGTGAAATTCCAATTTAATACATTACAGCAATCGGAAGATTCTAAAACTGATTATGAGTGTTTATCTATTGAAGATGAAGATGAGGATGAGAGAATATTATTGAAAATAGTGGAGGGTATACAGGATAAAGAAAAATATTCAAATCATCAATTAATGAAAAGTTTCAAGATGGGGTATGATAGGGCAAAAAGACTGATAGATCGCCTTGAAGAGATGGGAATTGTTGGGAAGTTAGAAGAAAAAAAGGAAAGAGACGTTTACCCAGATAAAGCAAAGGCGTTCCTGAGGGATCATGGCTATGTAGAGAGTGTAAATGAAGGAAAGGGGATCAAATCAGTAAAAACATCCAGTATACAGAGCGATGTAGAAGTAAAACAGGAGCAGGCAATAAAGGTGGATGATGAAGAAATGGATACCGAAGCGTATGTTGAAGATTCATTTCATGAGGTTCCTGAAACAAAGAAGCGGAAGTTAAGGGTTGGTCCAGAGATAAAAAAGAATAATTCAACTCGCTACCGGAAGAAAGGTCCAACCCATTAAGGCGAGTATCCTATCCTTTTTACTCATTGTGCTATTTGTAGGATAATATTAAAGCAGAAATTATAATAACCATCCTTGCAGTATAGGTGGTTGTCGGTTATAATAATAATGCAAGGTCAAGGATACCATGTCGTAGGGCACGTAAATTTATTCTAAAAAGAGGCAAACTAAATTGGCTACGACATAGAAAAATAAGACCTTGCATCGGAAGATGCGGGGTCTTATTTTTGTCTAACGACTATCCTTTCCCTTGCATAAATACTGGATTTGTAGGAACGTTCTGCACAGGATCACCATGGAGTAGGGGCATGCTTTCACTTGTTAAAGTGGATAAACGAAAGTGCCTTTTTATGCCCTTTATAGAAAAAATTTCCGTGCCCTACGACATTGGTACTAACAGGCAAAAGTATTGAAGAATGGCTTAAAATCAAGGGATTTTGAGGTTTGGTGGGGTTCATCACGGTGGGTGGTGGACCCCAATTTTTTTGTTTTTGGATGCCGCTGATAGGATGGCGATTGGGGAAAAAATCGTACTATCAGGCAAAAGTATACTTTCACGCAAAAGTCAGGGGTTTCCGTGATAGTATAAAACGGAAAGGTAAAAAGGTGTAGGATATTGTTGGTTTTTGTGGAAAAGGGTATTAGCTTGATGGAAAATGCTGTTGAAAAACGGGGGATATGATACAAACACGGAAACTGCTCGGAGTTTTCGTGTTTGTATATGAGTTTCCGTGATAATATGGAGTTTTGAGTGATAGTATACAGAAAAATTGAAAAATGGTAGCGGGAGGAAAAGGCCTGTTTCAGCAGTCCTTTTTCTCATGTCTTAGGATTTCACAATTCATTTCTTTACATTTCAAATTTCACAGATATTTTTATAGCGGTTCAGAAAATAATAAGTTGGAAAGCGGGGAAATCAGAGGTAATATGCTTACACGGCGGTTTGCGTTTCCCCTATATCGGACGAATGGCGAAAAACTTTAGGGCTGATTTGGGCTTTCAAAAACAAAAAATCTGCGATTCACGTAGCCAGATTAACCATTCACGAAGTAGACGTTAGAAATCGCCCTTATTTTTCCGATAAGTTAGTTGAGGACTGGAGGTGGCAGAAACGATAAAAATTGCGGTGTGTGATGATGAAAAAAATATAAGGTCTTACCTCGTTTCGCTCATCAAAAAGCAGGGCGGGGAATGCAGCATCACAGAATATGCCTCTGCCGATGCGTACCTTTCGGACGGTAAGGAGCATGACCTTTTATTTCTGGACATAGAGATGGGCGGCTCCGGCGCAGGTCTGGACGGCATGGGACTGGCAAGGCATATCCGGGGCATGGAGGCGCAGAAACAGCCCATCATCATTTTTGTAACAGGGTATGAAAAATATGTGTATGACGCATTTGACGTAGGGGCGTTCCAGTATCTGGTAAAGCCCGTGGACGAACAGAAATTTGCAGAGGTGTTCGGACGGGCGGCGGGGCAGATCGTATCGGAGGCGGAGCAGCGGAAGAAAAAACTTGTGATCCAGTATGGCGGCGAGGGAAAGGCGATACCGCTGAATGACATTTATTACATGGAAAGCCGGAACCACAATATCATCCTGTACCTGAAAGACGGGAATATCGAATACTATGCGAAGATCGGGGATTTGGAGGAGGAGCTGGCGGGGCAGTTCTACCGCATCCACCGGGGATACCTTATCAACCTTTTCCATGTGGAGGGTTACGATAAGACGGAGGTAAGGATGGCGAACGGGGATAAGCTGCTGCTTTCAAGGTATAAATATGACGGCTTTGTGCAGGCATACATGGATTACATTTCGGAGGAAAGCCTATGAGCCAGCCAGCGTTTGAAATAGTGAATAGCATCTTGGATATATGGAAGATTGCCGTACAAGCCATCATGTTCCTTGTTTTGTGGGCGGCGGCTTTCAGGGAGAAAAAATCAAAAAGGGATGGCATTGCGGCAGTGCTGTTTATCCTTGCCAATATAGGGATAGGATTCCTTCCGTGTACCGCTTGGGTAAGATATGGTGTTTCCGCTCTTGCCATTATGGGATATGGCGGAATACGTTATAAAAAGCAGATTGGAAAAGCAGTATTTGTGATGCTCGCTTTTTATAACCTCCATTGCCTTGGCTATTTGATGGCGAGCAGTATTTATGAAAAAGTGATGAGCGTTATGATGAAAAGTATTGATTTTCTGCAGGATAGTTACCTGCAGGAAGTGAATCAATGCATGGCAGTTGGGGTGTTCTGCCTGACATTTTCTTATTCCGTATTATTGGCGACAATGACGCTTATTTTGTACAGACTTATGAAGGATGTAACTATAATGGCGTGGCAGGATGTTATCCTGCTTTCCATCCTGAATTTTGTCGGGAGCATGATTACAAAAATCATTGTAGGGCTGCTTACTGTAAAGATAGATGATGAGCTTTTCATTTTATTTGATGAGAAACCGAATCTGTTATGGAAAATGCCGCTGGTCGCAGTTCTCATATTTGCGGGAGAGGCTGCCCTGATCTATTTCTGGCAGAGATACCGCATCCTGCTTGCAGAGAGGCAGAAACATTTTATAGAGGAACAGCAGGTCAAGGCAATGAAGAAGCGTCTGGAGGAAGCGGAGAATTTCTATGGAAGCATCCGAAAGGTGCGGCACGAGATGAAGAACCATATGGCAAATATCAAAGGACTGGCAGGAGCCGGGGAGTATGGAGAAATAGAGGACTATGTACGGCGGATGGATGAGACCATGCAGGAACTGGAGTATAGGTATGTGACGGGAAATGCGGTCACAGATGTCATCATCAATGACAAATGCCGCAGGGCGGAAAAGGCGGGAATCCGGTTTG
>OFFL01000980.1_pt1 | contig 24890 bp, 26 predicted proteins | sample 1521391 | NCBI WGS metagenome assembly OFFL01 (sample SAMEA3504082, study PRJEB24116) | mouse gut metagenome | biome: mouse gut; feature: mouse-associated habitat; material: faeces | place: Denmark | collected 2011
CGGTGTAGGATGTAAATCCCACCCCCCAGCACAGGGAGCCGCCCAAAAGAGGCAGGCACTGCTTCCTGAAATCCGCTTTCAGCTGTCTGTTCGTCTGCCCCTGGGGTCTGATCAGTCTGTCAAATGCCGGTCGAATATACGACTTCCCGGAAGATATCGCCACACACAGAACCAGTTCCACCACACGGGAAATAGTAGTCGCAAGCGCGGCTCCTCTGGCCTGCATTCTGGGCGCTCCAAATAAGCCGAATATAAATACCGCGTTTAATCCTATATTAAGCAGTACCGCACAGGAACTGATAAGCGCGCCGGGCCTGACATGTTCCGACACCTTCATCATGGTCAGATAGCACTGGGAGATCCCCGTGAGCAGATAAGACCATCCCGCGACACGCAGATAAGAACTGCCAATGGCAATCAGGGAATCATCTTTCGCGAAAATATGCATGAGTTGTTCGGGCATCCATTCACAGGCCAAAAAAAACAGGACGGACACTGCCATACAGAATCGAAGCATGATATTAAAGATATCTTCCAGGGTGCGTCTGTCGCCCTTGCCCCAGTACTGGGCTCCCAGAATGGCTCCCGCCGCCGTAATCGCCCCCAGAAACATATTCTGGACAAACTGAATCTGCGTAGCCAGGGAGACGGCGGTCATCTCATCCTGGGCGACTTTTCCAAGCATCAGCGCGTCACCCGCCGCCACCGCTGCCAGCATCAGGCTCTGAAGCGCAATGGGAAGGGCAAGTCTTATAAGATTTTTGTAAAATATCTTTTTGTCAATCAGCATCTTATGTTCTTCTCCTGTCGTTTTTTCTCCGAACCTGCAAGATACAAAGACAGCTTTATATGGTCCGCTAATACCAGTATATTTTCTTTACTGAAATGCCGCAACATAAATTTTTATCTATAATCTCCTTTGCCGCAAGTGTGTATATTGGATTTAGCAATTCACTTGTATTTTGTGACTGTCAGGGTTAAACAAAATAAGTGCCGTATATCCAAAAATTATATTGACCCGTAATCTGCGGGTTAAATACTTTTATGTTTCCATCGCTGAACATATAGCTATTGATGGGCTCCATTGTTCCATCATTATGGGCAAGAAATGCAGATAGAACTCTGGTATTTTCCGGGGAAAAATCCCCTGTCGTAAATGCGATATTATGCCATGTGTTTTGTACGGTTGTAGCCGTAACATGCAGAAGTAAATTCACCATTCCAAAAGAATTCCGATACAAATATGAGTCTTCATAGACTGTATATTTACTGCTGGGCTTAGAGGTGACAATGGTAAACATTTTTTCTCCGATCTTGCCCAAATCCATGTTTAGTGCATTTATTGCTCCTGCAATTGTCCCGTCGCCGATAGATAACTGCGTATTGCCGATCAGCTTCCAGAGATAACGCAGATTTTTAGCAATCAGTGACAATTTCCATGTCAGGCTGCTCATTTTTTCTTTTGTGGAAATTAGTGCCACATCCGACCAGCCTTCCGGATTTGCCATGTCTTCGCTGTCAAAAGTGACAATATTGTCCTTTAGATCTCCTGTTCCGGATTGCTTTTCATTCCATGTCTGCATTTGAGCATCGGTCACAAACCTGTGTCCCGCATCCTGATCTATCATTGCGGCTGAATGGGTATTCGGGTGGATATAATGGTTCGCCCCTTCTTCAATTCCCAGCTGCGCCGGGGATACCCTGTGGGGATTGTCCAGATCCGCCAGATGGTTTGCCATGCGGTTTTCCAATTCCAGCACATCCCCCACCGTAGCCATTGCCGACTGATCCACCCGGATGGTCACCTGATCCGCGTTCTCCAAAGTGATCTTCAGTTTGAACTCCATACCGCTCAGGGTCTGTGACTTGGCAGGCATATAAGCTGCGGCTGCCTGCTCCACCGCCACGGCAAACAGCACAGGCTCCCCTTTTCCCAGAGAGGCATACAGTCCCAGCGTGTTCGCAAAGTACCCCTCTTCCAGGCCGCTGTTCAAAAATACCGCATTTACCATTATGATATCTTCTGATCTTGTCTCCTTCCTGATGTCTGCCCTCTGCCGAATCCCTTCCAGACCCGTGAGTTCTTCCAGCACAGCCATGTCATACTTTCTTTCCGACATAACCATCTCCGTGAAAAGCAGTTCTTCCTCTGTATTCAGTTTCTGATTGAGTAAACGCTTTCCCGCATCCGTAATACATAATTTTGAAAAATTTGCCATTTTACATTTCTCCATTTCTTGCATCTAATTTTGTTCTAAATGTTACCGTGCTTTTGTCCGGCTGTTCCCGTGGGGGCTCCGCATTCCATTGATGCCTTGCCCCGCCTGCTCTCCGAAAAATCATTCTGCTCCTATTGTAATACACCTCTCTTCCCGTTTAATTTTCATGTTTTGCACACCTCCTTCTAAAATGAGAGTCCCACATATTTGTACGCCTTATCTTCACGGTGCATCAGCATGGGCTTTAAGACAAAGAAAAACACCGCCTGGCTGGACGGTGTTCTGCAATATGCTTTTACTTTATCTGTACTATCTTTATCCCCGGCAAATATTAGCAAAGGAAATAGAAGGCTTTTTCTCCTGTTTTTGCAATTTATACTATAAATTTTTCATTCAATTTACCACCCCATTTCCATAAGCCAATTATTTAAAGCTCGTTCTCGTTTTTGTGAATCAATTTTATATTTTCCTAAATTATGCTCACCTTTTATATTTCCGTCAACTATGTACATAACTCTTGTACACTTTGCGGCAACCTTTACATCATGTGTCACAAGCATTATTGTAGTTCCGTTATCATTTAATTTTGTAAGTTCTTCCATAACTTCATCAGAAGAAGTACGATTTAAAGCTCCTGTTGGCTCGTCTGCAAAAATAATTTTTGGATTATTAATCATACTGCGGCAAATACATGCACGTTGTAATTGCCCTCCTGAAACTTCGTTTATGTCATTATCTGCAATTTCCATAATTCCAAGTTTACGCATTAGGGCATGTCCTCTTTGAAGGATTTCATTTCGGTTTTCATTATTTTTTTTAGATTGCACTGCCGGAAGTATAATATTGTCTGTTATGGTAAGATTTTTTAGCATATACATTTGTTGAAAAATAAATCCAATATCATCAAGTCGTAAATTTGCCAGTTCTTTTTCTTTCATTTTAACAATATTTTTATTACCAATCTTTACTTCTCCTGAGGTTACACTATCCAAACCTGAAACCGAGTAAAGTAATGTCGATTTACCTGAACCGGAAGGCCCCATAATAGCAACCATTTCTCCTTTAGAAATATTAAAATTTACATTTTCAAGAATATTATTTTGACAGCCATTTACATTATAGGATTTACAAAGATTTCTTACTTCTAAAATATTCATAATCTGCTCCTTTTTTATTCAGTAATTGATATATTTGAGGATTTTATTTTTCTTATGTACATTGATGTCAAATATGCACATATCATTGTTGTAATAAAAACAATTGCCGGAAAAGTAATAAAAGTTTCCATAGGATTTATTACATAATCTACGCCGGTCTCTAATCCCATCATCTTAAATAGTGAATCTATACATAAATGTGTTAATGGAATTGCAAAAATTTCACTTATCATTACTGAAATCATTCCTATAAATAAAAATCTTAACGCATGATATAAATATATTGTTTTGCCGCTGATACCAATGGCTTTCATAAGTCCAATTTCACCTTGCTCTTTTTCAATAAAAGAGCGTTCCATAAGCACTGAAATAAGAGCAACTAAGAGGACTGTAATAATAGCAATCAGTATTTTTATGGCGTTAAGAGGTTCTGTAACACCTAACATATCTGATATAAATTCCGCACTTGTCTTGACAGTTTCAAACTCTGGAAAAATTTCTTTTATTTTTTCCACCCTGATTTCAATTTCTTCTTTATCTGGATTATCTGTAAATATAATTTGGGTATTTATCTCATGAAAAGTTTGAATATAATTTATTTCTTCATTCGTATGAAGTCTTATCCCGTCTCCATTACTATGCATTGATTGAAAAAATGCTGTGATAATATAATTCTTGTCACCATCTATCGTTTTAATTGTTATAGTATCTCCAATCGTTGCTTTAATTTTATTTGCTGAAATCTTAGTTATCGCTATTTCATTAGAATTTTCAGGAACTGTTCCTTCTAAGTATTGATACATATCCATTGTAGTTCCTGTCCCCTGATATATTGGCAGCTTTGCTTCATTACCATTAAAACTTACAGGTAATGAAAACATCATCTCTTTTATGCAATTTGCAGGCATTCCATTTTTTTCAAGTTTATCTTCTAAATTATTTAAAAACTTTTCAAGTTCTTCATGTCCATTTTCTATTGAAAATTCAGCAGGATTATCGCCTACAACAACATCGCTGTCAACGATACTCAATACACTATATAAACTACCGCTTTTCAATGTTGAAACAGTTACGGAAAGTACCAGAGGAAGTGACGTACACACAAAAAATATAATAGCAATAATACAAAAACGCTTCGGACTGCTTACAATATCATTCAGTGCTAAAAAAGATGTTGACGGCAATGTGCTTTTTCCCAACTTCATACAATTCTTTTTTCTGAAACGTTCTCCTGTCTGCCCATTTCTAATTGCATCAATGGGGTTCATTTTTTTTACCTTACTGGTACAACCAAAACAAAACATTAGAATCACAAAAACAACAATTACTACACAAAACATATTTATAAAAATTGAATTTTGATTACTTATCATAATCGAGGTTGAAGAAACATTCAGTAGTAACATTTTGCCAAATGGAAAACTTAATATAAGTCCAATGAATGCCCCTGTTATAGAAAGTGCTGTATATTTTACAAGATATAATCCTCTTATTTTTAAATTACTGATACCAATAGCTTTCATAACTCCAATCTCACGAAATTCCTCTGCTAATGTAAAAGTAATTGTAAAACGTAAGATGATAAATGCAATTATTATAAAAATAATACTTACTACAAGAATAATGCCTGTTACTACCATATCCAAAATATAACAAAGTTTTATTTTAGATTTATCTATGTTCAAAATACTATTATCAGTAAGTAATTTTATTTCTGAAAGTGTGTTTTCAATATTGTTAGTATGTATATAAATTAAATTTCCACCATAAATCTTTTCCGTTTTTGAATTAGATGTATATTCTTTATAATCTTTGCTGCTTATTATATATCGTTGAATCTGCATGGACTTTGCACCAAAAATAACATCTTTAATTTCACCGGCAAATACAAATTCATTTTTAACCCCGTCTATTTCAATGGTGATGATATCTCCTTTTTTTAGTCCGATTTTTTCTGCTTTTCCTTCTGTTATATAGATTTCTCCCGGCTCAACTTTTTCAAGTTTATTTCCATCTGCAAGAAAATAGTTCAAAGACAATCTTTCATCACTTTGAATGACATTAGTTCCACCTAAAGCAGTTATATTCTCCCCCTCAAATATAAAATTCTCAGGAGCTAAAAACAACAATTTTTCTACGCTATAATCTTCAATTGATTTTGTGGAATTTAAGACAGCAGTTAAATCAGCTTCAAAAATTTTATTCCTTGTTGCCACTAAATAATCAGGTGCTCCAGCCATATCTAAATAATTATCTAATGCAGAAGTAACATTTAAAATATTATTTACACTGGATGATACAAACATTGTTGCCAGTACAATGAATATAAGTAAAATGATATTCATTATCTTTTTTCTTCTTAAATCTTTTTTTAGGATATTGAAATACATTTTTTTACCTCTTTCCTTTTTGTAATTTCATTTTAGCATGGAAAACGAAACTGTAAAAAAACAGTCATTTATTTATGAAATAGAAGGATATGCTTTATCAGGATTTCAAAAATAGTAAACTTATATTCATAATAAACCTCTGTCTTTTATCAGATGCATTGTTCCAAAATAGGCATTAGACAATGTCTTTATACAATATGCTTCATCATAAGCCATTGCATTATTAGCAAGCAGGCTGGCTATTCCATGTGTTACTAAAAAAATTTGAGAAAATATGTTATATGCCTGTTGCTTGTCTACCTTTGCCTGTCTCTCCAAAATAGGAAATAAAGAATCAAAATTTTTCCCTGTAAGCCAATCAGAAAGGGAAACGCCTGTATAATAGTTTGAATGAAATAAAAAACGAAAAAGATTTGTTTCTTCTACGGCAAACTGAATATGTCTCATACCCACTTCCAACATAGGACGTTCGTATTTGCCGCTTAAATTTGTTACATAGTTAATATAAAACTCACCTGCTTTTCTATGTGCTGCCATTCGGACATCTTCAATTGTTTTAAAATGATATAAAACGGGCTGTGTTGAGCAGCCGAGCTTTTGTGAAACTGTCCGGGCGTTTATGTTTTCTGCTCCAATTTCTTTTGCAATTTCAAAAGCAGCGTCTATAATCATTTCTTTTGTGACTTTCGCTATTGCTGGCATATTTGTACCTCCATTTATAATTTGCATCATATATAACTCAGATTATACATTAGGCAAATTATAAATCAGGATATTCTTTCTGTCAATCCCTTTTGCTAAACTTTCACTTTTTCAAAAAACGATAAATTAGTAAATTATTTGTCAAATAATAAATTTTTATATTCATGAAAGAAAAAAGGAATGTGTGGGATTCCGCCGTAATCGGCATTGTGCGTAATGTGTATAACTGGCTGTCTCATGGAATTGTGGGTAACTCTGTTTGCAGAATGTGGGAAAGCTGCACTTTAGCTTTTCCATGTTCTGTGAATAGAGTTATCCATGATTCCATAGCCTGTTATGCACATTTCCATAATGCTTGTCTTTTGGTCTTTGGTTTCTTTGGTTCGGAATAGTGTGGTGCTGGCGGTCTATCTCTTGTTTTCGGTTGCTTGCTTCTTTACCGTACATGAGCATTAGGGCAGGAATATAAGCAGGATAACTGGATAAAGGCTGCGGAATTGTTTGATAAATGCGGGAAAAATATCGAAACGATTGTTACATACGTTGTGCAGTATTGCTGTAATGATGTTGACAGAATAGATGAACTGCCTAACTTATTTCTCGAAAATGCCGATTATGCAAGAGAAGCCTATCGGTTAATTCAAGACGCCAAATAGTTTCTATTTGCTGGTTAGGGAATGTGTGGAAAGGCGGAAAATAGAGAAATCGTTAGAATGATTATAAATGTGGGGCGTAGCGGTTGCTATGCCCTGTATTTTTAAATAGAAAATGAAATGTGAAAGTGGTACAATGCTTTTGCAACAACAATTTAAAAAAATGCAAGGGAGATTATTTATGACAGAGGTTCAAAAAAGCTTGAAAAGTTATATTACCGCAGAAATGGACTATTGGGATTTTTCAGGCGTTGTAAGAATTATACAGAATGGAAGAATTTTATTTGAAACTTGCCGCGGATATTCAAATATTGAATTTGGCATTAAAAATACAATGGAAACAAAATTTACGATTGCCTCTGTTGCCAAACAGTTTACAGCGTTTGCAATTATGATTTTACATGACAGAGGTCTGTTGCAACTTGAAGAAAAAGCAAATTGGTATCTGCCCCCAAACATGCAGATTCCTTCGGAAATAACAGTTCATCATCTTTTATCACACACATCGGGACTGCATAATAATTATAATTTTGAAGATGATTTTTATGTGGGCGAGGACAGAAAACCTTATGATAAGGAACAATTTTTTAGAAACTGGATTATTAGAGAGCCGATAAAGAAGCCGGGGAGAGAATTCGAATATAATAATTCTAATTATAATTTGCTTGCATGGATTATTGAATATGTTTCAGGGCAGACTTACAATGAATTTTTGCAGGAAAACATTTTTTCAAAAATAGGAATGAACAATACTATGTTTGATAATGGTCAAAGTATTATTCCAAATAAAGCAAACAATTATATGCATGATTACGGAAAACTGGTCAGAGTACCTTATACAAATAATTTATATAGTATTGGCGCAGGTGCGTTGGTTACGAATTGCGATGACCTTCAAAACTGGTATGAGTGCCTTAAAAACAGAAAAATTTTATCGGAATATGCCTATGGGGTTTATCTGTCGGAAAACAAAAACAACTATTGCTATGGGTTAGAGCGATATGAGGAAGATGGAACGATTAAGTATGCACATGGCGGAGATATGCTTGGTATATCTGCCTATACCCAGTACTATTTTGATGAAGATATTTGCATTATCGTTATATCGAACACGGAGTCATTAGATCAATATCGTTTTGGGAACGGTATTGCTGCAATCCTACATAATAAGCAAGCATCTGTTTCATACAGACCGGAGGAAATTTTTCTGTCGCCAGAAGAACTTGAAAAATATACAGGAACATATCTTCCCGGAAAGATACATATTGAGCAAAAAAACGGAAAACTGTATTTGGTTCGTGTTAATCAGAATATTCATATTGAATTGTACTGTGTGGGCAAAGATAGTTTCAAAAGGCGATGTGAAGAACAACAAACAATTCACAAGTTAATTTCCGAGGGGGATATAAAGCCTTCGGTATGGGGATATGAGCTGATTTAATGGCGGAACCGATTGACATCCGCAAATATGATTTCATACCTATGCCGATAAAAGAAAAATGGGGCGCCTGAATATGCACGGATTCTGTTTTAGCAGAAAGGGAGTGGATTCAACCAGAGGATTTGACGGAAAAGCGGCTGATTGTCGCTACCGGAGATTTTGCGAAAAGCCGTATCGGACAATGGATGGGGAATTGCATGGAGCAAGCGGACATTATTGCGGAAGGGAATCTTTTATATAATGAAATGATGCTCGCAAAAATGGTGCTGGGAATTGAACTGGATTACGCATTTGAGGGTCTGCGGTTTGTTCCTCTTTATCCGACACTGGAAACAAGCACCGCTCTGGCATGGAAAAAGGAACAGGTCTTTACGCCTGCCACAAGCGCTTTTCTTGCATTTGCAAGACAATACGAAAAAGTAATATCTAATGATAAATTATAGGCATTAGACATTGGATGAATGCAGCACTACAATAAGGGTGTTCCGGAAAGCGGGACACTCTTATCTTATTTTCGGCAAAGAGGCGAAGAAATCAAAATGACGATTGATGAAGCAAGTGAGCGGTATAACATTCCCATTGAAGTGTTAAAGGAATATGAAAGCTGGGGGTTATGCGGCGAGGTGAAAAAGGTCATGGGCACATGGCAGTATGACGATACGGATTTGCAGCGGCTAAGCATGATTATGACCCGCCACGATATAGGATTCGGCAATGAAGAAGTGGAAGATTATATGCGCCTGTTTTTGGAGGGCAGTTCCATGGAAGAAGAACGTTTGAAAATGCTGAAAAAAAAGAGGGGTTCCACGCTTGATGAAATTCATTTAGTTTCTGCAAAATTAAAAAGATCCATGAAAGCGTAGTCCTGATCGAAGCGGATATGATTCACTTGTCAAAAAGTTTAGGAAAAATGGAGTTAATGAAATGAAAACGAAAAATATTGCAACGGTATATGCTATATTGGCGGCGGCTTTATACGCAATCAATATCCCCGTGTCCAAGTTGCTGTTAAACCACGCAGGAGCAACCATAGCAGCGTTTTTATATCTAGGGGCGGGTATAGGACTGCTGATATACGGGAGCGTTGAGAAACTTGCAAAATCCGGGAAAAGGCAGGAACGCCTGACAAAAAAAGAATTACCCTATACGGCTGCTATGGTAGTGTTGGATATTATATTTTACTGATGTTTGGTATTACAAGGACAAATTCAGCCAATGTGCCACTACTGAACAATTTTGAAATCGTGGCTACTTCCATTATCGCTCTTGTGGTTTTCAAAGAAGTAATATCCAAAAAGCTATGGCTTGCGATTTTAATGGTTACGATAGCCAGTATAATCCTCAGCTTTGAAGGTGCGGGCGCATTTGCACTGAATGAGGGGGCGTTTTGGGTGTTGGGAGCCTGTATCTGTTGGGGATTTGAAAACAACTGCACGAAAATGATTAGCAATAAGAGTTCAACGGAAATTGTTGTCATAAAAGATCGTTTTTCCGGCATGGGAAGTTTCATCATTGCCCTGCTGTTGGGGGAGCGCATACCCGAAGCGAAATGGATAGCCGCAATACTTCTTTTAGGTAAGAAGGGTTGAAAACCATTCCCAGCCCCGTATCGTTGACCGGATAATGATAGATGTAACTATTGACATTACAATTTGACGGTAATATAATCAGCAATGGAAAAGGAGTTGACCGGTATGCAGATTTCAAGCCGATTTACCATAGCAATACATATCTTTGCCTGTATTGATTTTTTTGAAAAGGATTACAAGATAACCAGCGATTTTTTGGCAGGCAGCGTCAATGTGAATCCTGTAGTGATCAGGCGTTTACTGACGCAGCTAAAAGCGGCGGGGCTGATTACCGTGGCTAGGGGAACGGGAGGCACAGCCATAGCCAGACCATTGGATGAAATAACATTTTATGATGTATACTTGGCTGTCGAGTGTGTCGAGGATAATAAACTGTTCCATTTCCATGACAATCCTTCCACGCTCTGTCCTGTCGGGAGGAATATTCATAAAGGTTTAGATGACAAACTGGAACAGGTGCAGGCGGCTATGGAACATGAAATGAAAAGCATTACAATAAAGGACGTCAAAGATGATATAGAAAAGTATATTGCAAGGGAAATTCAGTGACAGATACATAATAGAGCAGACATTACGTTTAAGAGTCGTTTTTGAATGAAAATACGGCTCTTATATTTTTTAAAATTTTTCGATGTAACTATTGACATTACAATAAAGGCATGGTAAAGTTCTGATTGTAATAGCGATAGTTACAATAAAAGCAAAAAATTTAAGGAGGTCTTTATTATGACAAACACACAGAAAGCATTGGAACTGATCAGTACATTTGCAACAGGAGATACCGAGAAGGCGGCAAGCCTTTTAGCAGAGGGGTATATCCAGCACAATCTGGCATACGGTACAGGCCGGGAAGCGTTTGGAGGATCTGTTTCTTACCTTGCATCTGCACCGGTAAAGACAACGGTAAAGAACATAAGGGCGTTTGAGGACGGCGACAAGGTATTCCTCCAGACAGTTTACAACTTTGCAGGCGCGGGCGAACAGGTTGCCTTTGACATTTTCCGGATTGGCAGACAGGTTATATTTTGACGGCTAAGGGCAAGAATTTCTATAAACAGGATAAAGGACAGGGGATAACATGACACAGGAAGAAAAAAGGAGATTTTTGATAAGCAGGCTGCTAAGGGAACAGCCGCGATATGCGCATATGGAAATGCCGGATGAAGCGGGGGAACAAAAGAAGCTGCTGCGCGCCCTGTTCAATATCCGTATGCCGGATGCAATCGGAGAGGAATTTATAAAGGTACAGGATGCATATTTACAGTCAGAAATAAAAGGCAAAGGGATAACGGATCTTTCCGATCTGCCGCAGATAGAGCAGGATATTTATTTATGGCAGGGAGATATTACCACATTAAAGGTGGATGCGATTGTGAATGCCGCCAATAGTCAGATGCTGGGGTGTTTCTGTCCCTGCCATGGCTGCATAGATAATGCGATCCATACCTATGCAGGGGTTCAGCTTAGAAATGAATGTAACGCGCTTATGGAAGAAAATCGCAAAATATACGGGAGGGATTACGAAGAACCGGCCGGCAGGGCAATGATTACGAAGGGGTACAATCTGCCATGCAGCTATGTGATACACACAGTCGGCCCGATTATTTCGGGACGGCTTAAGAAAAAAGACTGCGAACAGCTTTCGGAGTGTTACCGTTCCTGTCTTGAAACAGCTTTGGAAAATGGGATTAAGAGCATGGCATTCTGCTGTATATCGACAGGGGAATTTCATTTTCCCAATGATAAAGCGGCGCAGATTGCAGTGAAAACGGTCAGGGAGTTTAAGAGAATAAACAGGAGCAGGCTGGAGGTGGTATTTAATGTTTTCAGAGATATTGACTACGAAATCTACAGAGAACTTCTCACACAAAATTGACAGACTGAAAAAGGAACTTAAAGCTGCGGATGCAGTTCTGATCGGTGCGGGAGCGGGGCTTTCCACAGCGGCAGGACTGACTTATTCGGGAGAGCGTTTCAGGAAGTATTTCTCTGATTTTGCGGCGAAATACGGAATACGGGATATGTACTCGGGAGGCTTTTATCCTTTTGACAGCATGGAGGAATATTGGGCATGGTGGAGCAGACATATATGGTATAACCGCTATCAGCCGGAGGGCACGGAAGTTTATAGAATGCTCTATGACTTGGTAAAAGAAAAGGATTATTTTGTGCTGACTACGAATGTGGATCACCAGTTTCAGCTTGCTGGTTTTGATAGAAAAAGAATGTTTTACACACAAGGCGATTATGGATTATGGCAATGCAGCGGGCCGTGCCATCGGAAAACTTATGACAATAAGGAAACAGTAAAGCAAATGCTGGAAAAGCAAAAGGATATGAAAGTGCCGAGGGAACTGATTCCACATTGCCCTGTCTGTGGCAGACCCATGAGCATGAATTTGAGATGTGATGATACTTTCGTGCAGGATAATGGATGGTACGAGGCAGGCCAAAGATACAGTGACTTTGTCTGCAGGCACGAAAAGCTGCCTATTCTGTATCTTGAATTGGGAGTTGGCGCAAATACGCCGGTAATTATAAAATTTCCTTTTTGGAAAGCGACTGCACAGAATGAAAAAGCTGTTTATGCGTGTATCAACTATGGGGAGGCATCATGCCCAAAAGAGATAGAAAAACAGTCGATCTGTATCGATGAAGATATAAAGAAAGTGCTGCTGGCACTGGTGGAGTGAAAGCAGCAGATGATATTTAAAAGGAAAAAGTGGGAAAAAGAAAAGTTGTTTGAACGATAAAGAAGGTGGAGCATGGCGATTGCCATGCCCTTGCTTTTTATGGTGAATGGGGGAGAAGAATTGATCCTTAACTTTCCAACCTGAGGTTGGAGTTAAATAGGAATATATAATCATATTTGTTGTTTTTTTTACCCGGAATAAATGTTATAAATAAATTGCCGGCAAGATATGGATGTAAGGAGGAATGATATGTTTAATCAGATTGATTTTGGGAAAAGGGTAAAGTCGTTTCGGCTGGGCAGAGGCTATTCGCAAAAAGAAATTGCTTTGAGAATAGGCATTTCTGAACAGGCTGTATCGAAGTGGGAAAACGGGGAGTGTCTTCCGGACGTTTATAATTTAAAGCTGTTGGCACAGATACTACGCACCTCCGTTGACAATCTGCTGGATACCGAGATGCAAAATCCCGAGAAGTTAATGGAAACGATAATGATTGGCGGGGCGCGTTTCGATATTGTCGAAAAGCCCGAAACCGTGTTTGCAGGAAAAATCATATACGCAAAAGATTTCACAAATGTGGACAGCTTTCATTCTGCGGTAGATTCGGTTACCGAAGAAGAAAAGCAAACCGCGTTTGACTTATTGTTGGAACCGGTGCTGCCGATATATGACATAAACCTAAGTGTGAATTTCTGGCTTGCCGAGAAGACGCGCGCGTATGGGTTTGTGAGAGAGGTTATGACGATGGAGCAGCCGGACGGCGTGGAGACTTACAAAATGCCCGCTTCGCTTTTTATACGCGCATACACCGATAAAGGAACGGCGCAGCTTATCAGCAGGGAGCAGTGTGAAATATGGGAGCTTTTCGCGTATATCAGGGATTTTTTTATGCCCGCACACGGTTTCAAAATGGCTGAAAACGGCGCACAGGAGTTGGAAGTATTTGACACGTTCGAGCACAAGTCCGGCTATGCATATATGCCGGTAGTCAGAGTATAAAGTATCAGAATTAGTTAAAATGTGTTATCTTTTAGAAGAGTATTTATCGGATTTTAGGACAAATGAAAAAGCAGGATGAGCGAGGGAGAGACTGTGATGCGGTTTCTCCCGTTTTATTTTCAAATAAAAACTGAGAATGACAGATAAAAAAGATTATGATAGACTTTAAAAGAGGTGAAGAAATGAAAAAAGGAAGAATTATTTTTTTGAATGGGGTAACCAGCTCTGGAAAAACGTCAATTGTAGAAGCGCTACAGGAACGTGAAGACATATTTTTCTATGTTGTTGCAAATGATTTGTTTGAACAGATGGTGGGAGATAAATATCTGCGCGAGGATTACTGGAGATATTTAAGCGAAGCAATTATTATGATGTATCAAACGGCTAAGTTGTATTCTGACATGGGAAAGAATGTTCTGATTGATGGAATTTTAGTGGAGCGGGAGGAAATAAGGCCTCATTATGAGCAGTTATTGGAAATATTAAAAGATAATCCGCTTGATATAGTAGAGGTATACTGCCCTATTGATATTTGCAGAAAGCGGAATCGTATGCGTGAAGACAGGTATGAAACGCAATCGGAAGAACAATTTGAGTTAATGGCGAAAAAGATAAAGTATAGTGTGAAGGTAGATACAAGTGTACATAGTTCCGCTGAGTGTGCGGACATCATTGTGAAAGAATTATTTGCATCAGAGTTCAGAGGGAATGTGTATATTGTTCAAGGCAATAAAGTATTGTATGAAAAAGAAACAGGTTTTGCGGACTTAGCGAATGAAATTCCAAATACATTGGATACGAAATTTGCCAGCGCGTCGGCGGGAAAAGTATTTGTCGCAGTAGGAATCTTACAGTTAATTGAGCGGGGGAAAATAAAGTTTGACGATACCTTGGGGCGACTGCTCGATATGGATTTGCAGAACATTGATCCCAATGTTACGGTAGAACAACTATTGAATCACACTTCGGGCGTTCCGGATTATTTTGATGAAAGTATTATGGATGAATATGAAGAACTATGGGCGGATTATCCCAATTACAAGATCAGACATAACAGCGACCTGCTCCCTTTGTTCATTCATAAGCCTATGATGTATCCGAAAGGAGAAAAATTCCAGTATAATAATTCGGGATATGTACTGCTTGCGATGATGATAGAAAAAGTTACAGGAATGTATTTTGACCAATACTTGAAAGAGAATGTTTTTGATGTATGCGGCATGAAATCAACCGGTTATTATGAGCTGGACAAGCTGCCTGCAAAGTGTGCCAATAACTATATTTATTGTAACGATACAAAAGACTATCGCACAAATATATTTTCTGTTGACGTAAAAGGCACCGGAGCGGGAGGGGCTTTTATAACGGTAAAAGATATTGTCAGTTTTTGGACTCACTTACTGGAAGGAAATCTAATTTCAAAATCTTTTGTTTCAGATATGCTTAGTAAACAGAGCGGGGATGGGGCTGATGCGGAAGAAGGGTATTATGGCTACGGTATGTGGATCATTGACAATCCCAATGGAAAAGATTTTGCGTATTTTCAAGGCTGTGATCCGGGAGTAAGCTTTATTTCCGAGTACAATCCGAATAATGGGGTTCTATCCGTTCTGGTGAGCAATTATGGAGATAACGTTTGGAGGGAAATGAGAAAAATCAGGGAAACTCTTTACTGATTAGGGTCGTGCAGCGAAGCTGCACCCAAACGTCGTCAGAAAATACAGCCAAGCCAGAGCAGAATAGGATATGGATGGCATAAGATTGAAAAATTTATACTTGATATATAATTTCGAATAAGGAATGAAATAAAATTGGAAATTGCAGAGGAGGGACAACTATGCTTGATAAAATACCTGACGCGGAAGAAATGACTGCTTTAGTCGGACAATCTTTATATGACGTATGGAACGAGCTGTGCATTTTAATTGATGAAAAATATGAAATGGAACGCCAGTGGAATAAAGGCGGTAAAGCATGGACATATGAATATAAATACCGTCGGGGTGGTAAAACACTTTGCGCGTTGTATGCCAGAGAGAATGGCATAGGTTTTATGATTATCTTTGGAAAAGAGGAGAGAGCAAAATTTGAAACAGAACGAAATCATTATTCTGAGCAAGTTCAGAAAATCTATGATGAAGCGCAGACCTATCATGACGGCAAATGGATAATGTTTGAACCGACTGATACATCCATGTTTCATGATTTGATTAAATTATTAGGCATTAAAAGAAAGCCAAATAGGAATTGCAAGAAGAAATAAAACAGTATTATGATACCCGTTTTAAAGGGTGCCTTTGAAAATATACCTCTTTTTTGGTAAGGATCAGTATAGGTCGGTTCTTATCGAAAAGGAGGATTTTTATGCCTGCAGCAAATTTGGCGCATAACCTGAAATACTGGGAATTTTACACCTGAAAAAGGGCTGTTCACTTCAAATCTATGAAAAATCTGCAAAGACTGGCGATAAAACAAATAGCAGATATTTTTGTTCCATAGGAAATGGAAGATTTCAAATTTTAAGGAGGAAAAAGAAAATGACAATCAATGGTATTAATGGGACTAACGCACAAATGGGACAGATGGGAATGAATCAGGCCAGAGATTCTTACAGCCGGAATATTCAGAACAAGATTGCCAATGCAGAGAGAGAACTGCAGGAGCTTTCTTCCAATGAGGACATGACATTGGAAGAAAAGATGAAGAAGCGGCAGGAGATACAACGGCAGATCAGTGACCTGAAAATGCAGTTAAGGCAGCATCAGATGGAGCAGCGCAGAGCCATGAGAGACGCTGAGAGACAGCAGGCGAAGGAGTCTTTTGCGGGTACTATGCCTGACGGCGCAAGAAACGCAGGAAATGCAAAGGCAGGAGGTAAAGGCGCAGGACTTTCTCAGGCAGGCATGACAGCGATCATTTCTGCGGAGGGTTCCATAAAGCAGGCAAAGGTACAAGGCAGCGTGGCGGCAAAAATGGAAGGCAGGTCCGGAGTCCTGCAGTCTGAAATCAAGCTGGATCAGGCCAGAGGCAATGATACCCGGAAAAAGGAAGAAGAACTTGCCGAAGTGGAGCAGAAGGCGCAGGCAGCCACAGCGTCACAGCTTTCTACGCTGGCAGACGCCAATAAGGCAATGGAGGAAGCTGCACAGACAGACAGCAGGGAAGAAAAGGCGGATCATGAAGCAGGAAAGACGGGTTCGGACGAAAAAGATGCAGAGGAAAATATGTCCGGCGGAAATGCCCGATCGGAGGTTTTCGATTCCGGTCGTGCGGAGGCAGCTGAAACAAACCCACGGCAGCCGGTTCACTATGTGCCGGTGGACATTCGCTTATAAGGAGGGAAAGCTTATGACAGCAGTTCATTTTAATGATTATGCCAATTTTGCAAATGTTGATACGGGTTATGATTTCTCTGCTCTTACGGGCGGGACTGCCAACCCTTCCGGTAACTTGCTTTCAGACTATGCGTCCATTAAAAACGGAAGCTATGGAAAGCTGCTGAAAGCCTATTATACAAAGCAGGATACGGAAAGCGCATCCATGTCAGGAGACAGCAGACAAAAGCTGACATTCATGCGATCGAGCGCAGATTCCCTTAAAAAGTCAGCGGATGCCCTGAAAGATTCTTCCCTTTGGGAGAAAAAGAAACTTAAGAAAAAAGACGAGGAGACAGGGGAAGTGAATGAAGTGGAGGACTATGACTGGGATTCCATTACAAAAGCGGTAAAATCGTTTATTGAGGATTATAATGCTGTAGTGGGGCAGGCAGGCGATTCCGATACGAAAAACGTACTTCGCAATGCAATGTGGATGACAGATATAACGGATAGCGTCAAGAACCTGCTTTCAAAGGCAGGAATCACTATAGGGAAGGGAAACAAGCTGGAACTGGATGAGGATGCCTTAAAGGAAACCAATGTAATGACTTTGAAGTCGCTGTTTCTGGGATCGGGATCCTTTGCCGATAAGATTTCCCAAAAGGCGGCCAGCCTGAGCAACGCCGCTGCTAATGCGGTGGCAAGGGTCAGGGGAACAACGTATACAAAAAACGGCGGCTATTCCGATACTCTGTCAAAGCTGCTGTCCAGTACATTGGATAAAAAAGCGGGAGAGGATGAGGAAACAAAACCGAAACTGGCGGCGAAGGAGAAGAAGCGGCCGATTACATATTAAATCTTATTAGACGGATCAGCCATATAGTAGCCGGCTGATCCGTTTTGCTGTACCGCCTCATTTAGCAGTTTAAAAATCTTTTGGACGGGAATCCCGCCTGTTTTTGCAATCGGCGCTTTTACGAATTTATTTTATTATGAGACAGTCGTCAAACAAATTGACTATTTGCCGTAGTATGGTATTATACTATTTGCAGTAAATTGAGAGCGGAAATGGTATAACCAAATGATCAGCCAAAGAAATTATAATGGGAAGACTGTGGACGGGAAAGAGGAATCTGACGATGAAATTATTATATGGAACAGGCAATCAGGCAAAATTATCTGTCATGAAAAGCAGGTTGGAGAAGATAGGAATAGAATTGATTGGATTACATGATTTGAGAGCGGAAGGAAGGCGCATTCCGGAAGTTACAGAGAGCGGCAATACGCTGCTTGAAAATGCAAAGCTGAAAGCATTGGCATATTACGAAGCCTTTCAGACACCAGTTTTTTCCTGCGATTCGGGACTGTATTTTGATAATGCCCCGGATGAAGTCCAGCCGGGCGTCCATGTACGCAATATAGATGGCAGATGTTTATCAGATGAAGAAATGGTAGAATATTATGCAGGTTTGGTAAGACAGTATGGAAACCTTATTGCAAGGTACAGAAATGCAATTTGCTTTGTAATGGATGAAAATCATATTTATGAATCCATGGATCTTTCTATGGCTAGTGAGAAGTTTATATTAACAGACAAGCCGCACAGTGCAATAAGGAAAAAGGGATTTCCACTGGATAGTATGTCCATTGATATAAAAACCAATAAATACTATTATGATCTGCCGGCTGATGAATTGGAGCAGTTTGCGGTGGAAGACGGAATACTGCTGTTTTTTCGGAAGATTTTAAATTTGAATTAGCAGGGAAGAGAATTCTGGAAATTCAAATCACCGGTTTGTAGGCATATTATACAAAACAAGAGGTTAGATATAACTAATAGATTGGTTAGAATGATGAAACTGCGGTTAGCGGCAGAAACGGCTTTGATAAAAATGGCAGGATAATGTCCGCCATAAGAAAAATCGTAGGTTTTATGGGTTTGCCCTCTGAAGCGGGCGGATGGGAGTTCAGATGTTTACATGGATTATAGAAAATATGGCAACAATCATCATCAGCACAGTCCTGATTATCATGGTCGCGGCTGTCATTATTGGTATGGTGCGCAGTAAGAAAAAGGGGAAATCATCTTGCGGCTGCGGGTGCGCCGGCTGCGCCATGAACGGCGCCTGCCATCAGAAAAACCAAGAATAAAAAACGGCGTATGGCGGACTATGACTTGCTATATCTTGATTTTGCCGAGGACATAAAAAGATTATTATCCGCCCAATATTCGTAAAAATCAGCGGAAACCGCCGTGCTTCATAAGATAGCACATTTGACAATCACTCCTGCCGGATTATTTTTTCATTTTTCATGGGAGCCATAATATCGTGATAATATCTTCACCGTATTTTTCGGCTTTTATATTACCAAATCCGGATACCTTTATTAAATCTTTTTTGCTTCTAGGCATTTTTTCCACTAAATCCCGCATTTGTGCATCATTAAAAATATAATAAGGTTTTATTCCTTCGGCCCGGCTTTGTTTAAGGCGATATTCCCTTAACCGCTTTATGGCATCTTCTTTATATTTTTCGATCGGATCAGTATTTAATGATACATGGTTATCTGAAGGTGCATTATTCACGGGAGATTTTTCAGTAAAAGTCTTAGGGGATAAAGACGGATGAGTGACGGCTTGTACGAGTTTCTGATATTTTTTCGTATAGTCGGATCTTTCCGGATTATGTTTTTCGAGATAGAATTTGGCAAGCCCAAGCATCATGTCCGAACTCATTTCGTCTTTGCATTCGCTGTCTTTCTTTTTAATATACGTAATAAGTTGGTCAGCCCGTATGACCTGCTGCTTTATTTCTTTAGGGGCAAACCGGGCATTGAGATAAGTTTTGGGATTTGCCAGTACTACAACGGATTGATAATTATTTTCGAAATTTTTTTCAAACAGTAATTTTATAATAAAATTTCCCATACTGCCTTTGCGGACTTCTTTTAACACCTGTAGATGCCTTTGATTTTGGGTTATAGGCGAATATATCCCTTCTTTAATAAATTTTCCAAAGAATTCATATTTTCGGATAAATGCGCCCGTATGATCAATTTCAATATTGCCGATTAAATTTTTACATTCTATGACATAAATGTGTTTTCGGGTAATGACTAAATAATCGATCTGCGCTGACAAATCATTATATTCCAAGCAAATATCATGAAGGATGTACATATCCATTCCGCTGTTTTTCAATTCAAAAGCAATATTGGATTCTCCATACTTCCCCGAATTTGCCATATTAAGATGTTTTTTAATAAGATTGGCCTTCTCCCCTTCATTTTCTTCTAAAAGATATTGAAGCTTAGCGATATAGGAGTCAATATCGCTTGTTTCCTTTAAAAATACTGGACCTATATTTTTTGTAAATATTCCCATTGGTATTCTTCTCCTCATGCTGGACAGTGTATTTTAAGTTTACATCAATAAATATTTCAGAACTTATATATGTTAGGCTTTTTTCGAACAAGTATATCATAACATATGGAGAAGTGAAAGAAAATGGTCAAGTCGTTATTGTGCATAAGAGATGTGATATGTTGTGAACTGTAGATATAAACATTTCCGGCAAATGCAGTGTTTTAGCGGAAATACGCATCTGCTGAAATACAACATATAGGGCTGGGATCATTTGTGGCGAATGGAAACTTGCAGATGTTGTGGTACATGAAACAGGCACAGGGCATAACGGAATGTCTAAAGGAAGAAAATGCTTTAGAATGGACAGAAAAAATAAATAATATAAGAGCTTGTGCGATAGAGATTATAGAGAATGAGATAATATATGCATAACTGATAATGGCGGTAGGGTGTAAAAACTTTACCGCTTATTTTTGGAAGTTTTGTGGAGTTTATGTTTTTTTATAACAATTTATGTATTAGATTGCAAAATGAGTTTAAAATCATCTTCTATTAAAAGAAAAGTTCTAAGTAAGGCAAATAGACATATTATTCAATAAGGAGAAGTTTGTGGGTATTTTGAATAAAAAATTGTCGTTAAGTAAAACCATCAGAGAGCCAGATGCACAGACGCAGATCCGATGAATTTGTGAAACTTTCAAACTATCTTTTCATATCTCGGTAAATGGCGTTGGGTTAACATGAGCATTGCGGAGCATTGACAAAAGAAAGAAGTTGTGATAAAGTACCGTCAATAACATAAGAAAAGCGAAGACGGAAAAAAGTAGTTTAGTTGGAAACATCCAGAGAGAATAGTACTTGGTGGAAGCTATTTATGTGGAAATTAGACGAAAACCATTCCAGAGCTGTAATGCTGAAATGAGTAAGCGTTACCGTATGCCTGCGTTAAAGGATAGGATTTGATAGAATCTGAAGTGAAAAGTTAAGGTGGAACCGTGCTAAGTGCACCCTTAAGACTGTGTGATTATGGTCTTAGGGGTGCTTTTCTTATGTTGTTGCCAAATAGTTAAAGCTGAAAAGAGAAAGGAGCAACAAATTATGAAGGTTCTACGAAAAAATGGAGAAATTGCAGAAGTAAACTTTGAAGAACAGGAGGGCAAAAAGGCATTTTGGCATACGAGTGCGCATGTGCTTGCACAGGCTGTAAAACGTTTATATCCGGAAACAAAGTGTGCCATTGGTCCGGCAATCGAAAATGGATTTTATTATGATTTTCAGTTTGAATTTTCATTTTCAGAAGATCATTTAAAGACAATCGAAGCAGAAATGCGAAAGATCGTAAGGGAGTCTCTATCCTTGCAAGTCTATGAGAAGTCAAAAGAAGAAGCTCTTAGCTTTATGGAGAATGCAGATGAAAAGTATAAAATTGAACTGATGCAGGAATTGAATGATACAGAGCAAATTAGCTTCTATAAGCAGGGAGAATATGAGGAGTTTTGTGCAGGACCACATATTTCTAATGTGTGTCAGATTAAAGCAATCAAACTATTGTCAGTGGCTGGAGCCTATTGGAGAGGCAACGAAAAAAATCAAATGCTTACGAGAATCTATGGTATATCTTTTCCAAAAGCGGCACAATTGGATGAATATCTGCATATGGTTGAAGAAGCAAAAGCAAGAGACCACAGAAAATTGGGAAAGGAACTCGGAATATTTACAATTTTTGATGAGGGACCGGGATTACCAGTATTCCTGCCAAAAGGAATGATATTGAAGAACCTGCTGATTGATTATTGGAGGAAAATCCATCGCAGAGAAGGATATGTTGAAATTTCTACGCCTATTATGTTGGAAAGAAGTCTTTGGGAGATATCTGGTCATTGGGATTACTATAGAGATACCATGTACTCTCTTAAGGTTGAAGATGATGATTATGCAATCAAACCAATGAGTTGTCCAGGTGGAATGCTAGTGTATAAACTGGAACCAAGGTCGTATAAGGAGCTTCCTATGCGAATGGGAGAATTAGGGCTTGTGCATCGTAATGAAAAGTCAGGAACTTTACATGGCCTCATGAGAGTACGTTCATTTACACAGGATGACGCCCACATTCTTATGAGAGAAGATCAGGTAATGGATGAGATACAAGGTGTTATGCGTCTTATTGATGAAGTTTACCAGAAGTTTGGTTTTTCATATGAAATTGAATTGTCAACGAGACCAGAGCATTCCATAGGAAGTGATGAAGACTGGCAGCTTGCTACGGAAGCTTTAGAAAAAGCAGTGCAGGGAATGGGTAAATCTTATGTAGTAAATGAAGGAGATGGTGCATTCTATGGACCGAAACTTGATTTTCATCTAAAAGATTCCATAGGCAGAACGTGGCAATGCGGAACAATACAGCTTGATTTCCAGCTTCCGCAAAGATTTGATATTGACTATACTGGGGCAGATGGAGAGAAACATCGCCCGATTATGTTGCATAGAGTTGTATTTGGATCGATAGAACGTTTTATTGGCATTTTATTAGAACATTATGCGGGAAAATTTCCTGCGTGGATTGCACCTGTACAGGTTAAGGTTCTTCCAGTTTCAGATAAATATAATGATTATGCTAAGAAAGTTGAGGGATTTTTGGAAGGAAATGATATCCGGACAGAAGTGGATGTTAGAAGTGAGAAACTTGGATATAAAATTCGTGAAGCACGCATGGATAAGGTGCCATATATGATTATCGTAGGCGAAAACGAGAAAAATAATATGTCTGTATCCGTAAGACAAAGAGACGCAGAGCTTGATAAACAGGATATGGGAGAAATAAGTCTTGAACAAGTGGTCAATTTGGTAAAGAGAGATGAGCTAGAATGAAAGCAACAATTGTTTTAATTGCAGATAATTATGGTAGAAAATTGATGATGAAAGCAAATAGGCATGGAAAGATGGGGGTTGAAGTGGCAAGACTACCACAGTATGTTTCCTTAAAGCAGCCATTTGTGATTTCTGGTTTAGAGAGTATGGAAGTATTCTTTGATGGATTCGCAAAGGAACTAATAAGATATAACAGTTACCTGTAAATCCTTTGCATCAATCAAACTTTTGGAGAAAGCCAATGATTGTCAGTTGTTATCGGCTGCGTTGGAGTCTGCTTAAGGTGTTTTTCGTAAAATTTTCTGGCTTGCGGATTATCCTCAAAAACCGACAGACATATGTGATTTCTCCAAAACCTTTGAAAGCTTCGTCTAAGCATGCTACAATTTTTTGACAAACGCCGCATTGTTTTTCAACTGATAAAAGTTTTGCTTTTGATAAAATTCATATGCGGGCACATTGTTTTCCGTCAACAGAAAAATATGAGTCAGGCCTAGATTTTTGCAGGCAGTTTCTATTTCTGCCATAAAAAAGGTACCTATGCCGTTTCCCTGTTTTGAAGTTTTAACGCAGAATTCGTCAATACAATATTCCGTGCCGGAATACCAGTGTTTTATGCGGCCCATAGAGATGCCGGCCAACTCGTTTCCTTCGTACAATCCAAAAGTCAGGGAATTATTTTGCCCGATCAGATCATGGATATATAGCTGCAATTGATCCTCATCGGACCAATCGTCATTCCATGGTTCTTCCGTAAATACGCTGAAAAACAATTCTTTTATCATGCTAAAGGAATCCTCGTCCAATTGTCTGATATCATATTTTGTTTCTTTCATTTTACCTCCATGCCAGAGCAGTTTTTTTGCGAAGGCCGCATACCTATTCCTGTTTTGGCGGTAACGTCCGGTTTCTATCCGTCTGTCTTAACACGCTCTAATGTAAATAGTACTTTTTGATAGTCTTTTACAAAGTATTTGATATTTGTCCTGCCTTTTTGAATGATGAGATGCCCTTCGCTTTCCAATTTTTCCTTTTGCGCTTCGATACCGCCCGGATATTTGGGATTCAGTTCACCGTTTGCTTTTAAGGTTCTCCAATAAGGCGTTTCATTGTCCGGGCGCTGGAAACTCGCCCATGCTGCGATCGATACAAAGATTCCTGCCGTAATCGGTTCCGTAAAATCCGCGTGATTTGATTTCGCCAGATACGCCCGGATCTCCCCTATGGTAATCACGTTTCCATAAGGAATCCGCTTCATTATTTTATCATAGTCGATGGGCGGCGCAAAGTACATTCTGTCCCCGCCATATTTTTCGATGCTTTTTTTGTCTGTGATCTTTTGGATCTTTGGCATATCTTTCTTATCATTTAACATAGCGTTAAAGTCTTTTTTTTCTTCGTTAGCCATCCGTATCCACCTCCTTAACAGGATTATAAAACTAGAGATGAGCAAAACACATTGATTTAAATATAGGATTTGGCAGTTAGTGTCTGT
>OFFL01000981.1_pt1 | contig 24881 bp, 20 predicted proteins | sample 1521391 | NCBI WGS metagenome assembly OFFL01 (sample SAMEA3504082, study PRJEB24116) | mouse gut metagenome | biome: mouse gut; feature: mouse-associated habitat; material: faeces | place: Denmark | collected 2011
GATGCTTGCCGTCGCCGTTCATGTCGTAATTACCCTTGCGGTAAGACAGGAACAGACCCAGCTTGTTGTTGAGATCGTGCTGCAGGTCGCCGCCGGCTTCAATGCCCCAGACCTCAGCGTCGATATCGGTCGGTGTCTTGATGCGAAGCGTGTTGTAAACCGCGTTTGCCCACAGATTGTGGAAGGCTTCGCCGTTCCAGTAGTAGTCGTAGAAACCGCAACCCGGGCAATACAGACGATTAGCGCTGATTTTGTTCATGATATTGTAAACCATGTTGCTGTTTTGCGCCAGCGCGGCCGCGGGGAGAGATTCGGCGCCGATCACTTCCGGTGCTACCGGACGGTCGCTGCCCGGCAGCGGCTGCGGCTTAACCGGCGGAATATCCGGCAGTTCCGGCGCCGGGACATCCGGAACGTCAGGGACGTCCGGTTCTTCCGGTTCAACATACTTGTCCGGGTTCTCTTCGTCGTTCATTGCAAAATACCATTTGTTGCTGTTGCTGGCAATCTGATCGTATTTAACATCAAACAAATACGGGCTCTTGTAAACACGCGAAACCACAAACGAACCTTCGTTACCGGTGGTGTCGTTCTCCGATTGCGCAAACAGGATCTGTCCGCGGTTACGGATATCGGCATCGGATGAAGCGTGAACAATCATTTTGGTCACGCCTTTGACATCACCCGCAATATGCAGTTCGTCGGCTTTCATGTTCTCCACGTCAATATCAATGTGCAGAAAACTGTCGGTGGCCGCATAGCCTTTCAGCTTGACGGTTTCCAAATAGCCGTTGGCGATGTCAAACACCGCATTGTTCAACGACAAGCTCGTCACCGCGGCAGCATCGCGGTTGGCAGTACCGTCTTCGTTCAACGAGGCAACAAACGCGCCCTTGCCGTCCCAGTTCTTGGCGGTCTGGTCTTCGTGCCGATAAACGTCAAAACGCAAAGTGGTGTTCTCAACAGTAACTTTTTCGGCATTGACGATGTCGTTGTTCATCGCCACATATTGTGTCGTGGTTCCGGTTTCGGCATCAATGGTATCGTTACCTTTAAAGACATAGCTGCCACCTTCGATATTGTCGTTGATTACCCAGGCGCCGCCGCCGGCAGTGTCAAAAGCAATGGTTGAATAGTAGCCTGTGACATACAATGCATTATAGTTTTTTCCGCGTGTCGGATCTTTTGTGTAGTTTCCCGACATGAAATGCACGTCGGCACCGGAAACAAAATTCATATTTGCAGCAGCATACACGGCACCGCCATAGGCTTTATTGGTTTCGGAAGCCGTTTGAGCATAGTTATTCAGAAAATCACCGGTAATTTGGCCGATTTTTCCATTATAAATCGCGCCGCCGTAAGCATTGCCGATTTCGCTGACAGCTTTGTTGCCGGCCATCATGCCGCTGATTTTTCCTATTGAGCCTGTACCTCGGTAAGAAGCATTGTAAATGCCGCCGCCGGCCGCTTCGCTGTAACCCCTGGCTTCATTATTCAGAATATTGCCGGTAACGCTTCTTATATTATTGCTCCAAACATTGTACAAAAAGCCTCCGTAAGCTTTTCCTTGATTGCTGATGGCCTGGTTGTCATTCACGGTAACCGAATCAACTTGGGCTATAACCGATTGAAGAGCTCCGCCCTGGGCATTTCCGTTTTCCGTCACGGCTCTGTTGTTAGAAATATATTCTGCCGTAAGTTCTTTTATTGGTCCCGCAGTTGCACCGCCGTTTGCCCCGGTATGTCCCAACGCCTCGTTACCGATTAAACTGCCGGTAATATTTCCGACTTTTCCGTAATTATAGAGAAAACCGCCGACTGCAGAACCTTCGCTGCTGATGGCTTTGTTGTAACTTATGATGTCGCTGGTAATATCGCCCATTCCCGTTTCATCGCTGCCGCCGTCAATTGCAATCATACCGCCGTGCGCGCCTTTTTTGCCTATAGCCATATTACCTGATATAATTTTTGAGGTAATATTTCCTAAAGTTGCACGATAAAGTTCAATGGCACCGCCGTCTGCACCCCACCCCTCGGCAATATTGCCGATTATATCGCCGTTTATGTTGCCTACGGACGAGACCCTGTTGGTACTGTAATTGCCTAAAATCCTCCTTTGGAAGTGCCGCCTCCATTTTCGGGAGTACCATTGTCCATTGATTTGTTATAAGCGATAGTACCGGTAATGTCTTTTATCGTACCGCCGTAAGGATTATAAATTGCACCGCCGTTAGAAGATGCAGCGCCCTGATGCACGTTGCCGATAATGTCACCGTTAATGTTACCGATATCTTTTTGATTATATATGAAAGCGCCGCCGCCTTCAGAACCGATGCTGTTAGTTTCGCTGATTGCTTTATTGCCTATAAAGGTACCGCGGATATCTCCGATGGTACCGCGGTTGTAAATGGCGCCGCCGAACGATCGGCTTGCCACTGCCCGATTGCCGATAATATTTCCCGTAATGTTGCCTATGGTTCCGTCGTAAGGATTGGAGATTGCACCACCGTTGCCTGTCTTAGTGGTGCTGTTAACGAAATCGGCATTAATGTCACCGGCCAAAGAATTTTGCTGACTGGAATAAACCGTTTTTCCTTCCGGCTGAGTATAAGTATATTTGAAGTATTTGTATGAACCGTTAAACAACGGAACTGCAACCACAGAGGAAGCTTCTTTTTGATCGGCTTCAACTTCGCTCCAAGTAACATCGCCGGAGGGTAAAAACGCTTCCGGTTTCAGATCGATTTTGTAATACTTAGTCGTCAGCTTACCGTCAGCATCGGGTTCCTGTAATGTGAAGTTGTAGTCGTTTTCCGAACCTTCGGAATAGGAAAAAGCACTGTTTTGTTCCAAAGTCGGGGCGAGAGAGGCGGCCATTGCCGGCGCGCTCAAAAAAGTCGTCGCCGTTAACGCTATTGCCCAAGAAGTATGTTTAGTCATTTTATCGTGTCCTTAGCAAAATGAATTTTAACGATCATTTTTTTGATACACTTTGCTTCTTCGTCATGTCTCTTGCTAACCTATTGATAATCTCAAAATCTTCTTGATATTAAATCTTCTTTGCTGTACCATTTGCCTGTATCAAAAAAATGATCATATTTAAATGAATGTTTTGTCATTTTTTGCCTCCCGTCGGCCCTGCCGAAATTTTACTGTTTTCCGGAACCGGCGTTCCGATTCCCTTCTTGAGCTGACGGGCCTGCACAAAACCCATCTCGCCGTTATCAAGCATAATCCGGTACCATTTTTTATCCGGCGTAAATCCGGTCAGGCGCACGGTATGGCCCTGCTCTAACGATGCCAGAACGTCAAACTGCGTTCCCGGTCCGTACATCACTTTGCCGTCAGCCGCCAGATGATAGAGCATTTTGCGGTCATAAACATCCACCGGAATATCAAAAACTTTTGATACCACCACATCGTCAAAGGTTTCGCCGCCGTCACTGAACTGCACTTTCTGAAAGTAGGTAATTTCGTTTTGTTTGTTCATATAACGGCCCAGACCGCCTAAGGCAGAATTCAAAACCGGAGACAGCAGCACGGTCAGCAACACCAACGGTACCAACAAATGCGCCAGTTTCAACCGCAGCAGCCGCCACCGCGGCACCTTTGGTACGGATCGTCCCAGCCGCGCCAGCAGTTTCTGCAGCAGCGGCCGTTGTTCGGGCAAGGCATAATCCAACGCCTGAAGCGCCGAACGCGCAGCTTGTGTTTCCTTGCCCTCCTGATGATAAGCCAGCGCATTATGCACCAACAGTGACAGATTGTCCGACCGGTTGTTCCCGGTACGGCGAAAATTTTGCACCAACGCCCGCAGGTTGGCTGCAAACGCCTTCAGTCCCCACCAACCGAACAACCAGTTTGACAACGAACATTTAACGATCTCGTTGAAAGCCTGTTTTTCGCTGCATATCAGTCTTTCTTCACGCCGCAAAAACTTCAAAAACCTGCCGGTTACATACGTAAGGTCAAAAACCCGCACATCCGGATTTTCTTCGCCCATACGGTCTTTTAAAATACTCAGGGCATCCATCTGCGGAAAATCGTCGGCCGCATAGGCACAAGCCAGCAGGTCATAAGTCAGCCGCCGTTCTTCGTCGTGCAAGATATCATAAGCAACCGAAATTTTCTGAAAATGTTCCATCGCCTCGTCGCTTTTGTTATAATCGGGGTGCCATTGTTTGGCCTGATCACGATAATTCAGTTTCAGCGTACGTTCATCGGCATCGGGAGAAACGTTCAGAACATGGTAATATTGCAAAGGGTCACGGTTATACATCTTTTTCTTCCTGCAAAATTCGGCGGGCAATTTCGACAACATCGGCCGCCGCTTCCGAAGTCGGATAACGACTCAACAACGGCATCTGGTTGCGGATGGCATCGCGAACCCGGGCATCGCGACGAACAATTCCCAACAGTGAGGGAGAAACTTTCAAAAACGTTTGACATGCTTTGAGCAGAATATCATAAGTCTGCCGCCCTTCCCGCACTGTATCGGCCTGATTGACGACAATCCCGATCCGGCATTTGGGATATTGCATCACCATCAGTTTAACAAAAGCGTAAGCGTCGGTAAGAGCAGTCGGCTCGTCGGTGCAAACGACCACCACCTGTCCCGACATTCCCGACAAAATACGAATCGATTTTTCGACCCCGGCTCCCATATCTAAAATTACTTTGTCATATGAACCCGCCAGCAAAGCCAGGTCTTCGGCCAAAATCTGCAGCCGTCCGACCGGCATGACGGCCAAACCCGCCGAACCGGAACGACCGGCAATAACGTCAAACCGGCATTTGTCGCAATAATGCACCACCTGATTGAGGGTTGTGGTCCCGGTCACCACGCTGCCCAAATCGTGAGGAACCATCAAACCGAGCTGAATATCGACATTTGCCATTCCCAAATCGCCGTCAAACAGCAGCGTCTTTTGCTTCAGTCCGCTCAAGGCATGAGCCAGCGTAATCGAGAACCAGGTTTTGCCGACACCGCCCTTTCCCGAAGCCACCGCAATCATCCGGTTAAACGGGCGCGCATTCAAACTTCTCGGCGCTGTGATCAATGTCTGTTCGTCATCCACGGCATTTTCCTTTCAGGCCAGCACCAGCCGCGCCAGCACGGCATTATCGACGGCCGCCAGCCCGTTGGACAAGCTGCCGGAAACGCTTGCCCAGCCCAGATTGAAACCTTCTTCCGTCGCCGCCGACAAAAAACCGCCGATCCGCCGACACAAATCCAGCTTGGTCGGCAATAAATTCTTGGCACCCAGAGAGGCATAAATCGCCGCCGCTTCACGGGCATCGGGTGCATTATAACCGGCTTCCAGCGCCAAAACGGCTTCGCCGTCCGCAATATCAAGCAATTCCCGCAGCCGTTCCCGCTCTGCCGACACAAAAGGATTGAAACCGGGCGTATCGATCAGAACCAGATCATGTCCGGCCTGTGCCTCTTTGATTGCCGCCGCCAGATGTTCGTTCTTACGAACGAAACGGAATTTGGCTCCCAAGATGCCGGCAAACGATTGCAGCTGACTGTTGGCGCCGGCACGCAGGCCGTCGGTACTGATCAGCGCCGCCGACAAGCCGCGAAATTTCGCCAATGCCGCCGTTTTGACAAGCGCCGTGGTTTTGCCGCTGCCCTGAATACCGGTAAAAACCTTTACCGGACAACGGGTATCCAAAATATTATAACGGGCAAACAAGCGATCGAAAACCGCCGTCAGAATTTTTATATCGTCATTTTCACCCGCCGAAGCCGCATATTGCCGGCAGCGAGCCAGCAAATCGGAACGCGCGGCGGTACTCACTTCATGATAGTCAAGCCGTTCGCGGATACGGTTGTCGTTATAGCCGGCCGGGTAAACCTGCATTCCGGCGGCATCGGAAAAATCAATCTCGTCGTCCTCCACCGCGGCGACCAACTCGCTGCGGCCGTCGTCCAAACGCGAGGTCGAAACGATGACCGCTTCGGGTCCCAGTTCCCGTTTGACCCGCCGGATCAGGCGTATCATGTCTTCGTCAACGAATTTCTTTATTCGCATCGGTTTTCCTCTTTCGGCAAAATCTTCGTTATCTCAATGCCGAGACGCCCGTCCTCGATCATCAACGCTCCTTTGGCCACCACGCTGCCGTTGACGCAAATATCAATTTCGTCATCAATGTCGCGGTCAAGCTCAACCACCGCCCCGGCTTCCAACGCCAGCAGACTGCCGACGGTCATCCGCGCGTTGCCCAACACCGCCGAAACTTCGACCGGCACTTCGGAGATCCGGCTCAGTTTTTCGCATTCATTCATCTTCTTCTCCTGTCAGCATCGCCGTCAAACGACGGATTTTTTCCCGGCTGTCCGACCCCGCTCCGCCGCCCTGCCATCTGATCCGACAATCGCAACGCGGCAAAGAAGCGTCACGGTGCAAAAAGATCTGACCGGCAAAACCGTTTTCGGAAGCAAGCTGTTCCACCAACGGCCGTACCTGATACACCGTATCGGGATGAAAATAAAAATCCAAAACTTTTTTATCGCCCAACGCCGGAAAATGCTCGGCCACAAAACGGCTTACGATTTCCAAGCTCTGTTTTTCCAGCAACAACGGCGACAGCTGCTGCAAAATCATGCGAATCAACTTCAGGTTATTGTTCTTTTCCTCATCCAGCAGCAAGTCGAGTCGGGTTACAATATTTTCCGCAATCTGTCTCGCCTCCGTTTTCTCCGGCCGGTTAACCGAAAGATCCAACACCGCGGCATTTTCCCCCGCCACGACAAAATTGTCAAATTCAAACGGACGGCGACCGGTCATCATACCGTTTCCCCGTTGCGTTTACGGAGGACAAGCATCTTTTCGGCAGCCAGACGACAGGCCAGCGTTATAATTTCATCCTGAGCCGCCTCCACGTCACACAACCGCACCGGTCCCAGCGCCGCCATTTTTTCACCGATCACCGCCGCGGCGTCGACAGACATATTGTCGAACAAATATTGCCGCAGTTCTTCCGAAGCGCCGCGCAGCGCCAACGCCAGCGTTTCGGCTTCCACCTCGTCAAACAGGCGGTGGATGTCGTCGGGCGTAACCGCGCGAAAATCTTCAAAGTTAAACAAGCGGGAACGCAATTTTTCCGCTGCCGCCGCATTTTCTTTTTCCAGCGCCGCCAACAACTGTTTTTGTTTGCGGGGCGTCATGTTTTTAAGCACTTCGCCGAGATAAAAGCCGCCGCGACTCGGACTGCCGGCAAAATCCCGTTCCAGAGTCCGTTCGATTTCGGCGGCAATTTCCGGCGCCACCGCCGCAGGAGAAAGCAGGCATGATGAAATTTCGGCGGCAAAAACCGGATCCAATCCGGCCATTACGGCCGCAGCCTTCGGGGTGCCGAGACGAGAAACGACATAAGCGGCCGCCGCGGCACATTCGGCGGACAAATAGGCCGTCAAGGTTTCCACGTCGGCATTTTGCAGTTTTTTCCAAATGTCGGGAAAGGACTTTTGCGGTGCAACCCGGGCTGCCGGACGAGGCCGGTCGGGCCGCCGGACGCCGTTGCGGGAACGGAATACCAGTACGGCCAACCCCAGACAAAGCAGCGTCAACAAAATGATCTCCGCAAATTCGGTCGGTGCAAAAGCGCTGTCATTACCGACAAAACGGACGCTTTCAATCTGCAAAACATCCCCGCGGCGGAGATCAAAACCAATCACCGGTGCCACCAATTCCGCCAAGCGTGAGAGTTCGGCCCGGCTGCGCTGCCGATAGGTGTTTCCTTCCCGGATGCCGTCTACCAAAATCAGCGCCGACATTCTTTTCAGGCGGGCACCGCTTTGAACAATTCGGCGGCTGAATTTATTGATTTCGTATTCCGCTTCGCTGGCAAAGTTTTGCGCGGCGGTGTAAGAACGCAGCACCTGACCGTCGGGATCAAAAATCTCTTCATCGGTGGTTACGGTGTCAAAATCCAAATCAAGGCGCAGTTCCGCCCGGACCTTTCCCTTTCCGACCAGCGGCTCCAGCAGGTTGATCGCCCGGTTGGCCAAAAACGTCTCTTCCGTGCGGCGAATCTGCTGATGCGAAAGCGGCATCGCCGCAACCGGCACATCGGCTTTTTTGAGGCCAAACAGAAGCCAGACCAGCAGCAACCCGACGGCGAAACTCACCGCCGCGGCGATAACCCCGTCCCGCCAGGCGGGACAATATGTTGCCGAATGTTTCAAAATTTCACCTGCTTTTTGATCTTTACTGTCATTTAAAATATCCGATTACCCGCTGATTACGAAAACAATTTTTTCAGATATTCACAATATTTGCCAGCGAATTGTACAGTTCGGTTGCCGCAACGTCATCGTTCAGACGATGGTTGGAGGCTTTGAGCAATTTCACTTCAACCTGTTCCGAGGCAATTGACGCGGCAAAATCAAGCGCCGACTGCCACGGCAGCGAGGCGTCCCGCATCCCCTGTATCAGATGCACCGGACACAATACCGGCCAACTCTGATCTTCGGGCAGACAATTTTCCATCGCGGTATCGATAAAACGCTGCGTAATCACATACGAAAAATCGGCGTTTCCGTAACTGAAACGTCCCTCATCCTGCAACTGCCGTTGCTGCTCGGGGGTAACCATCGCCGCAAAACGGCGGACAAAATTCGGAGCGGCCGCCAACCCGACCACGCCTTTGACACGCTGCGGCCGTTCAATCGCCGCCAACAACGACAGCCAACCGCCCATCGAAGAACCGACGCAGACGATATCACCCTCAATCGTTTGGTCAATGACTTCGAGTATCTGATTTTTCCAAATTTCAAAATCGGCTTTTTCAAAGTTTTCGCGATCGGAACCGTGGCCGGCATAGTCAAACCGAAACAGCCCCCAGCCCCGTTCCAAACAAAAGGCTTTGACGGTCTCGGGCTTTTTTCCCCAGCAATCGGAACAAAATCCGTGCAGATAAAGAACGGTCGGACGGTTATTTTTCGGCGGAATATATTCAAATTCTGTTGCAAACGAGGATTTAAACGTGTACTTTGACATGATTGAACAACCTAAATAAAAATTTGTAAACTTTGAGGATTATATTAATAAAATGTCGAAAGGTAAAGAACAAAAACCGGTTATTTTGCAGGTACTGCCCGAACTTGATCACGGCGGTGTCGAAACCGGAACGGTCGAAATTGCCGCCGCCTTACAGGAAAACGGAATCAAAAACTTTGTCGCCTCCGCCGGCGGCCGCATGGTTTACGATTTGAACAAAATCAAAGTCGAACATTTTACATTGCCGTTAAAAACAAAAAATCCGTTTAAGCTTTATCTCAATTCGCTGAAACTGGAAAAAATCATTAAGGAAAACGGCGTCAACATCGTTCATGCCCGTTCCCGCGCGCCGGCGTGGAGTGCCTATTGGGCCGCCAAACGCGCCGGCGTCAAATTTTTGACCACTTTTCACGGTACCTACGGTTTGGGACCGAAAGGAATCAAAAAATTTTACAACCGGGTAATGACGTACGGACAGTTGGTGATAGCCATTTCCAACCACATCAAAAAGCATATGACGGCCAACTATCAGGTTGCGGAAGACAAAATCCGCCTGATTCATCGCTGTGTCGATACCGAAAAGTTTTCGCCGGCCGCGGTTTCTCAGGAACGAATTATCCGCGCCATTCAGGAAAATCAAATTCCCGAAGACCTGCCGATTATTTCCCTGATCGGCCGGGTTACCCGTTGGAAAGGCCAGCATATGCTGATTGAAGCGCTTTCAAAACTTAAAGACCGCAGTTTTTACTGCCTGATTGTCGGCTCTGACCAAGGACGTGTTAAATATACCGCCGAATTGAAAGAACTGGTTAAAAAACACGGTTTGGAATCGAAGGTCAAATTTATCGGCCAAAGCTTTGACATTCCGGCCCTGCTGATGGTCTCCGACATTGTACTTTCAACCGCCGTTGAGCCCGAAGCATTCGGACGCGCCGCCATCGAAGGACAGGCAATGGGCAAAGTGGTGATCGCCTCCGACATCGGCGGCTCGCTGGAAAACACCGTTGACGGCGTTACCGGACGCCTGTATAAAAGCGACGATCCGCAGGCGTTGGCCGACGCTTTGGACTGGGCGTTGAACCTGCCGTTGGAGGAAAAAAAGAAAATTTCCGCCGCCGCGGTCAAAAATGTAAAAGATAATTTTACAAAGCAAATAATGTGTGATAAAACAATAGCGGTTTATAACGAACTGATCAATATGGATTAAACTTACAAAATTTAACAAGAGGAAAAAATAATGGTTGCTATTAAATTGCCGGATGGCAGTGTAATGAATTTTGACGGCGCCGTTTCCGGAATGGAAATTGCCGAAAAAATCAGTGCCGGTTTAGCAAAAAATGCTTTAGCGGTGAAGGTTAACGACAAGTTGCAGGACTTGGGCACAACAATCACCACCGACGCCACCGTAACCGTTATCACTTCCAAAGACAAAGAAGGCCTTGAAATCATCCGCCATTCGTGTTCTCACGTCATGGCCGAAGCGGTTCAGGAACTGTGGCCGGATACGCAGGTTACCATCGGCCCGGCCATTGACAACGGCTTTTACTATGACTTTGCCCGTAAAGAGCCTTTCACGACCGAAGACTTTGCCAAAATCGAAGCAAAAATGCACGAGATTGTCAAACGGGACGAAAAAGTTATACGCCATGTTTTGCCGCGCGGCGAAGCAATTGCCCTGTTTAAGATGAAACAGGAAAATTATAAGGTGGAACTGATTGAAGACTTGCCCGAAGATGCAGAAATTTCTTTGTATGAACAGGGCAACTTTGTCGACCTGTGCCGTGGGCCTCACGTTCCTTCCACCGGCAAAATCGGCGACGCCTTCAAACTGACCAAAGTTGCCGGCGCATATTGGCGCGGCGACTCCAACCGCGAAATGCTGCAACGCATTTATGCAACTGCCTGGGCCAACAAAAAAGACCTGCAGGAATATCTGACAATGCTGGAAGAAGCCGAAAAACGCGACCACCGCAAACTCGGCAAAGAAATGGACTTGTTCCATTTTGAACCGGAATATGCGCCGGGTGCGGTTTTCTGGCACGACAAAGGTTTTAAGATCTACCGCAAACTGATTGAATATATGCGTAACCGTCAGGAACACAACGGCTATGTCGAAATTGCCACCCCGCGGATTATGGACCGCGTGTTGTGGGAAACTTCCGGACACTGGGACAAATACGGCGCCCATAACTATTCCGGCAAGACCGAAGACGGCAAAATGTTCTGCGTCAAACCGATGAACTGCCCGGGCGGACTGCTGGTTTATAAACAGGGGATCAAGTCCTACCGTGACTTACCGCTGCGGGTAGCGGAGTTCGGGATGGTCAATCGCTACGAAGCTTCCGGTTCGCTGATGGGCCTGATGCGGGTACGCGAATTTACTCAGGATGACGCTCACATTTTCTGCACGCCGGAACAAATGGAAGAAGAATGCATCACCACGTTGAAACTGATTCTGGACATTTACAAAGATTTCGGTTTTGAAGATGTCAAAATTTATCTTTCAACCAGACCGGACAGCATTTACCGTATCGGTTCCGACGAAATTTGGGACATTTGCGAAAACGCGCTGGCAAACGCTCTGGAAAGCCATGGTTACAAATTTGAAATCAATGCCGGAGAAGGCGCTTTTTACGGTCCGAAGCTGGAGTTCATCCTCAAAGACGCGATCGGCCGCGAATGGCAATGCGGAACCATTCAGGTGGATATGAATCTGCCGGAACGTTTTGACATTTCATACATCGGCGAAGACGGCGAAAAACACCAACCGGTGATGTTACACCGCGCGTTGTTCGGTTCGATTGAACGCTTCCTCGGCATTTTGATCGAAAACCATGCCGGCAAACTGCCGTTGTGGCTGTCGCCCGAACAAGTGGTGGTTGCCCCGATCGTCAGCGACTTTGACGGTTATGCCGAAGAAGTGGCTGCCAAACTCCGCGAAGCCGGCCTGTATGCCAAAACCGATCTGCGCAACGAAAAGATCAACTACAAGATCCGCGAACATTCGGTTGCCAAGATTCCGGTAATTGCCGTTGTCGGCGCCAAGGAAAAAGAAAACGGCACCGTAACCGTCCGCCGTCTGGGATCGGACAAACAGGAAGTCATGAAACTGGACGATTTTGTGAACGTCCTCAGCAAGGAAGCACAAATGCCGCACCTGCATGAATAAGAGACGGCAAACAATACAACAACCCCGGTTTCAAAGACCGGGGTTCGTTTTTTGCATTTTATCCGTATCCGGCCTCTCTTCATATTTTCAATTTAAAACTTTTAACTTGCAAAAGACCGACTTTTTCTATAGTCTGCTTTCGCCGGCATACGGTTGCCGGCGGAGAGTAAGAACTCCTTCATACAAAAATCCCGAAGAGGGAGATATCGAGATAAGCGCACTTTCGAGTGTGACGAATAAGGTATGCTGTCTTGTATGAACAGTTCTTAACTCCCTCGCCTTGACTTTTTCAAGGCATTTTTTTATAACGATCTCCGTTTTACGGAGATATTTTTTCATCGGCAGACAAAACGCTTGCAATCTTTTGCCGGATTTTATAAAATTGAAAGGCCGGTAAAAACAGCCGGCGGAGTGTAAGAACTCCTTCATACAAAAAATCCCTTGAGAGGGAGATATCGAAATAAGCGCGCCTTCGGGTGTGACGAATAAGGTATGCTGTCTTGTATGAGCAGTTCTTAACTCCCTCGCCTTGAACTTTCCAAGGCGAGTTTTGTTTTAACCTGACAAAACCCATGGGAGTTTGCGAATGCCAATAAGAAGACTACTCAAAAGACAATTGGGCAGGGAATTTTACCGATGCCGTAAAAACTTGTCGCTGGGCCTCGAAGCCGTTGCCGATCAAACCGGTTACAGCTGGCAAAAAATTGACAAGATCGAAATCGGACAAACCCAAAATTGGGACATTTACAATAAAATGCTCAATTTTTACAATAAAAGAATCTGTCTTACTCTGGTTGATCCCGACAATTCAGCCGGCAACCGGGGAGAAAACAACGGTTTTCTCCTCTGTGACAGTTCCCGATCTGCATTGCCGGATGACAACAATAATCCAAAGCCTCTTCTGAGAGAGGACGAGGAACAAGCCCCTCCCCGACCAACCCGACATGACGAAAAGCCAACCGACCAAACTTGAACAGCGGGAGAAAACCGGGAAAACGCAAAAACGCCTTTCCCGGTCAGATATTACAAAAAGTTTCGTATTTTTCCTTAAAAATGATATTTTGACGGGCCGCCGAAGTTCGTGCGGCAATAACAAACAACAATCTTTTCAGCAAAAGACGACACACAATCATAATGACCGGTGTCGTCTCTTTTTTCACTTACAACTGCCTTTGCTTTCCCAAAACCGGAGGGTTTTTACCACCAGTCCGATCAGGTTAAGAAAGACCGCCAGCGCTGCCGTAATCGCCGTATGATTCAGCCGATCCGGTTTGGCAGCGGTGACAATCCGCTGGATTTCACTGCCCGAATAGGCAAGGATGGCGCAAAAAATAACCACCGTCGCCACACAAACCGCCAAATCGATAAGCGACAAGCCGAACAGACCGTAAACCGTGCCGCTCAGCAACAGTCCCCACAAGGCGGTCACGACAATACAGTACCACGAAATCATGTCTTTGCGGCAAGCGGCTTCGGTGACGGCCATAATGGCAAACATACCGGCGGCCACACCGAGGGCACAAGCCATGTCGGCCTTGATGTAAACAACCGCCACACCGCTCAGGGCTGCACCGACCAGACTGCAAAACAGTCCGAAAATGAGAAGCACCGCTGCAAAGCTCAAAGCCTTCAGTTCCTTGGGAACCGACAGAAACATCATCAGCGGCAGCAAGAGCAGGATCCAGGCACCGACGCTTAACATCATCAGGCCTTCGGCATCCCTTACATACAGGAATTCACGATATTCCGGCACCGCGGTTAGCAAAAAAACCGTTGCTGCCGAAATTGCCGCACCGCCTCCCATAAATGCAAACAGACGGGAAATCACGCGGCTCTCCAATTTTTTAGTTAAACTTTCCATAAAATAATTAATTAATGATTATTGATGGTTACCATATATCAACCGTTTGGACGAATTCCAGCCTTTATGACGTAAAGTTACACCGAGTTTTACACTTTTTGTTTGTCGGCAAACAGCCGATCGGTTTGTCATGATTCCGTTGGTTTTAGGCGTACACAGCCCAAACGGTTCAATCTGTGGCCGATTTGCCGTCACCGCCCTTTTCTTGCTGCCGACAAAAAAAACTGCCGCCAATGGCGACAGCTTTTTTTAAAAAACGTAAAAAAGTTACTTTTTCTTACCCAACAGTTTGATAATCTGCAACAACAGATTAACAAAGTCGAGGTACAGCGACAAAGCGCCCGTCAAAGCGATCCGGTTGGCTTCCTGCTTGTCACAGCAGTTGTACAATTCGTCGCGGATCTTCTGGGTATCATACGCCGTCAGACCGCAAAAAACAACCACTGCAATCAGTGAGACGACAAAGTCCATCGTCTCCGACCCGAGAAAAATATTAATCACCATGGCAATGATCAGTCCGAACAACGCCATCATAAAAATACTTCCCCAAGAGGTCAAATCCGATTTGGTCACCAACCCGTAAACAGCCATTGCGCCGAATGTCGCTGCCGTGATGACAAAACACATCAGAATGCTCGCCGTGGTATAAACCAGAAAAACACTGCTCAGACTCGTTCCCATCAGGGCACAGAACAACAGAAACACCACGAAAGCGGCGCCCGAATCGAGTTCTGTAATCAGTCCCTGAAAAAACAGAACGATCACCAGCGGCGACAGTAAGATGATCCAGCCGGCCACACTCAATTGCATCGCTCCCGTTTCGCCGACGCTATACAGAAAATCGCGGCAGTCGGGAACATAGGCAAAGACGGCAGCCATCAGGGCCGAAACCAGCAAACCGGCAAACATGTAGCCGTAAACGCGGGTCATTACACTGTTTGCAACTTTTTCACTTTCCAAATAAGTACTCATAAATTTTGGTTTTAACCGTGCCGCTTATCCGAAAAAGATTAAACAGGCAACAAACCGGTTTAATTATGAGTTTTTTCGAATAATAGGACACAATGATTATACAATGCTTTCATTATAACAGCCTTGCACAAAAATACAACTCAAAATTTTGTCCAACAAAGCCTTTTAAGAAAGCGCCGAAATGATCCGGCGCTTGCTGATTTTTACAACAACTTTAACGGTTGTGAGGGGTCGGGTTCTTTTTTCAGCGGTGCCGGAGGCGCTTTTTTCGGCGCCCGATACCCCATTTTGTCATCAATATAGCTGCCCAGCTCACGGCCGAAAGTTTGACGGATATACTGCGTCATCTCGGTCGGTTTTTCCTTAAAGGTTTCGGCTGCCGCCTGAGCCTGCAAAACTTCTTCGATCTTGAGAATTTTTTCCAGAATGTCACGTTTTTCGGCCGCGCCCTCAATTCCGTACACCGACGCTATGTTAAACCAGATATATGCCTGATATTCGTTTTTCTGATAAGAAGTTCCGGCAGCCAGAATATTGCCGAGATCCATCATCGCTTTAACGTTCCCCTGATGGGCGGCCTCGCTCAGATACTTGACCGCATTGCCGTAGTTGCGGGGAGTTCCTTCGGCATTGATATACCGTTGTGCCAGTTCATACTGCGCTTCGTCATAAGAAACAGCCGCCATTTTCATCAGATCAAACGCTTTTTTGAAATTTTTCGGTACCACAAAACCGCGATAATAGGAATAGCCGATCATATATTGAGCGGTGATGTTACCGCCATCGGCAGCCTGTTGCAACAATTCGACAATCCGGTTTTTGGAAGAATTGATGTTGGAAGAAGTCAGATAAATAAAAGCAAGATTGATTGCCGCTTCGCCATTGCCGAGCTTTGCCGCCTTGTCAAACATCTGCACCGCCTTGGCAACGCTTTTTTCGGTGCCGATGCCGCTGTAATAAAGACTACCGAGATTGTTGACCGCAATTTTGTCCTCCTGCGCAGCCGCCATCGAATAATATTTGAAGGCCTGTTCGGGATCACGCGCCACGCCGTTTTCGCCGTACAGATACATATAGCCGAGAGTCAGACAGGCATCAACGTCCCCTTCCTCGGCCAGACGCGTCATCCGGTCAAGAAAATTTTCCTGAGGTTCTTCGGGCTGACGGGTAAATTCGGCAGCTTTTTCCTTGCTTTTCAAAAAAGAAAAATTGAGAAAAGAAAACATTCCTTCATCGTCAACTTTCCCTTTTTCGGCTTCGGCCGCTTTTGCCGCCGGCGTCTCAACACGGCGGATTTCTTTCGGCTGCGGCGCCGGATCGGCCTTTTTGGGTTCTTCGCCGAACAGATCAATCAACGACATATCGTCAGCAGCGCAAACCGGTGACGTCAACACCAGACAAAACATTAAAAGCATAAATATTTTCGACATGATAAACTTCCGTATATTCTTATAAAAACTTTTTTATAATACATTAAAATTTGACCGGTTCAAACTTTTTTGCAAATTTTCAGTATCCCTTTGCCTTTTCGTCGGCAATTGCTTTTTGCACGGCGGCATTGCCGCGGTCCGTCTGCGGCATCGTTTTTTTGGCAGCCACTTGTTGCGGCGATTTGCGCCCGGTCAAAACCTGAAGAAGATTTCTGTTTTTCTTTTTATCGGTTTTGCCGTCGACGGATTGCTTGATTGCTTCGCGCTGATCGGCGCTGATACCGGTTTTTTCCTTAACCCCGGACTCGATTTCGGCACGCACTTCCGGCAGCAGTTCCATCGTTTGTTCCGGCAGGTATTTACTCAGGTTGCCGGGAGATTTGATGCCTTCTTTTCTGCAGTAGTCGTTTTCGCAGATATTGTCAAAAATTTTATTAATCCGTTTTTGCAGTTCCTGGTCATTACCGATCAGAGTTGCGGACAAATCGCTGGTACCGATGGTGTTGGTTCCAAACTGCGAAATCTGCTGTTTATAGGCGTTCATGGTGCGGCGCTTGTTTTTCCACATTTCGAAGCTGCCTTCCACCATCAGCTTTTTTCCCTCCTTGCTGTCCGGATCCAGTCCTTTGGCCAGCGCTTCCTTATAAAAAGCAAAATCGGGTTCTTTGTCAAAAACCTTCAAAGCTTCTTCCCGCGAAGTTCCTTTCGCGAGTTCGTTGCGATAACCGGCAAGGTAACCGTTGAGTTCCGCCACGGTAGCGGCACATTCGTCATACTGGCACAAAATGCCGTACTGTTCCGGGCTGAGACCCGGCGCATAAATTCCGAGCTTGTCGTTGCTGCGGTGCTGTTCTTCGTGCGCTTTAACCGATTTGTAAACCGCAGATTGCGGGTTGTTGAGATCGGAAAACATCTCCAAGGTGGTTACAAACGTTTTTTTCCGCTGTTCGGGGCTCATTTCCGGATGTTTGTCGGCAAACTGAGCTTCTAATTTGTGGAGTTCCTGCTCATTGCCCATTTCAATGTAAGTCATGACAATGTTTTTGTCTTCGGTGCTGTAGGCTCCTGCCTTGTCCGCCGTTGCCACCGATAACGTATCGGTACGATCGGGTTCGGCATTGGCAAAAGCGTATTTTTCATCCGCCTTCCAGGCCTTATGCAATTTTTTGGGATCCAGCTGAGACTGATCAATAAATTCTTCACCGACTTTATTATAAACCTGACCGTCCTGCTCAACTTGCTCTATTTCGGTCACCCCGAACAAGTTAACCTTTTTCTCCACATATTCGGTTTTGCCTTTTTGTTCCTGAACCGAATCCGCCGCCTGCCGTTCCTGTGCCGCCGCATTTATAGCCGAAGCTTCCAACGCAAGCATCAACATTGCGGTGGATCCACCTTTTTTTACATAATGCTCAAAATCTTTATAAGACATCGGCCGGCTCCTTTTTCAAAGTCGATTTACAAGCGTTATTATACAATAAGCGGCCTCTGAAATCAAAGAATTTTTACGGTTGCAGTTTTTTGTTTATTTTTTGACCGATCCTGATTATAATGCCGCCGAAAATGACAGAAAGGGGATCCCGATCATGCCGGCATTTGAACCGCCCGTTTATACGCTGAAAGGCATTAAAATCCGCTTCGGCAGCAAACAGCTGTTTGAAGACGTGGAACTGTACATCAATCAGGGGGATAAAATTTCGCTGGTCGGACGGAACGGTTCGGGAAAATCGACTCTGTTGAAAATTATTGCCGGACTGATCGAGCCCGATGACGGAGATATCTTTATTCAGCCGAATACCAAAATCGGCTACATGCCGCAAGACGCCGATCTCAGCGGCTATCCGGACCTGAGAGCGGTCGTGGCGTCGGGATTGAGCGAAAATGACGGCAGCAGCGACTACAAAGTGCAAATGTGGATCGAACAGTTGGAGATTGCGGCCGATGCCGATCCGCAAACAGCCTCCGGCGGCGAACGTCGCAAGGCCACCCTTGCCAAAGCCCTGATCAACCAACCCGATATCCTGCTTCTTGACGAACCGACCAACCACCTCGATATGCCGACGATTGAGCAGCTGGAAAAAATTATTGCCGCCTATAACGGCGCGGTGGTGGTTATCAGCCACGACCGGCGCTTTCTGACCAACGTTTCCCGCACCACGTTCTGGCTGGACCGCGGAACGATGCGGCGCAACAACAAGGGGTTCGGCAGCTTTGAAGACTGGCAGGATCAGGTGATTGAGCAGGAAATTATCGCCCAAAAGTATCTCAATAAAAAAATTGCCGAAGAAACGGAGTGGCTGCACAAAGGCGTCACCGCCCGCCGCAAACGAAACATGGGAAGACTGCGGCGCCTGCAACAGCTGCGGCAGGAACGGCGCGAACAGATCAGGCAGGTCGGTTCGGTCAACATGGATATCGAAAATACCGCCTGGCGTTCCAAACTGGTCATCGAGTCCAAACATCTGTGCAAAGCTTTCGGCGAACGGACAATCGTCAACGATTTCTCGGCCAAAATCATCCGCGGCAACAAAATCGGCATCGTCGGTCCCAACGGCGCCGGCAAAACGACGCTGATCAAACTGTTGACCAAAAAGCTGGAACCGGATTCGGGCTTTGTGCGAATCGGCAAAAATCTGGAAGAGGCCTATTTTGACCAGAACCGTTTTTCTCTTGACCCGTCCAAAACGCTGTGGCAAACGCTTTGCGACGAAGGCGATCACATATGGGTACGCGGCTCGTACCGTCACGTTGTCGCCTATCTCAAAGACTTTTTGTTTACGCCCGAACAGGCCAAAGCGCCGGTGGCTGCTCTCTCGGGCGGCGAAAAAAACCGTTTGATGCTGGCAAAAGTTCTGGCTCAGCCATCCAACTTTTTGCTGCTGGACGAACCGACCAACGACCTCGATATGGACACGCTCGATTTGTTGCAGGAAATGTTAAGCGACTATGACGGCACGATTTTGATTGTCAGCCACGACCGTGATTTCCTCGACAAGATTGTCACTTCCATCATCTATATGAAAGGTGACGGTAAAGTTGAAGAATATGTCGGCAGTTACAGCGACCTGCTGGAACGCTTCGGCAAACAACCGGCAACGGCCGCCAAGAACAAACCCGCCGGCAAAAACCGAAACGAACCCTCGTCAGAACGAAAAGAAACCTCGCGCGGACGACTGAGTTACAATCAACAACGCCTGTTACAGGTTTTGCCGCAACAAATTGCCGCACTTGAACAAAAAATAGAAAACGCCAAAAATGACTTGTGCGAACCGACGCTTTATCAAAATGATCCCGACCGTTTTTATGAGCTGACGCGCCAACTGGAAGAATGGGAAAAACAAAAAGAAGACGACGAAAACCAGTGGCTGGAGATCTCACTGTTGGCCGAAGAACTCGGCATCAGATAATCCGGCGCCTTTTACCAACGGAGACGCGAAATCACATAATCGGGACAGGCACCAAACATATTTCCGAGTTCCCGCGTTTTGGTAACGTCGGGAATATAGCCCTCACCGAGAAAACTGACATGAACGCCTTTGCTGACCAAACACCCCGAAAGCTGGGCCGCCGCGGCACCGCGGATATCGGTCGCAATGCTGTCACCGATCATCAATATTCTTTTCCGCTCAATGGGACCTAACGCAGCCAAAGCATATTCCATCACCTGCAAATCGGGTTTGCCGACGGTAAAAATCCGCCCGCCCAAAACCGCATATTGCTCGGCAAGCGCGCCCGAAGCCAAAACCGCTTCGTCTCCGAACGGTACCGACGTATCGTTGCCGACGCACAAAAGCGGCAAATTCAGACTGGCGGCATGACTTAAAACATCGAGATAATCTTCGGTCGTTTTACCGGGCCCGTTTTCGAGACGCCCGGCATATAAAAAGTCCGCCCGGGCCGGATCGGGTACCTCAACATAATCCAAACCGGCAAAAATACCGTTATCGTCGGTCGCTCCGAGATTATAGCAGCAACGTCCCAACTGCCGGCAGCTGCCGTCCGGTACCGCCAAAAGCTGATGTACGATTTCTCCCGCCGTGACCACGGCTTCGAAAAGGCGCGGTGAACAACCGGCCCGATACATTTGGGTGACAATTTCTTCAACCCGACAGGCCGTGTTGCTGAGCAGCACGATTTTTTTGCCGCTTTTACGCAAGCCGATTAAAGCGTCCCACGCCTCGGGAATAATGGAAACACCGTTGTAAAGCACACCGCCCCATCCGCACAAAATGCCGTCATAGGCATCCATGACCTTTGAGATATTAACGATAGGCTTAATCATCTTCATTGCGGAACTCACTCATTTCTGATTATTTTACAAGGATAACAGAGCATTATTAAAAAAGCATTTAAATTGCAAGTTTTATTGTCACTTATAACCCGATAAGCGCAAAATAACCTGATTGGCAATCGTCAGCCCGAAAATCGCGGTAACCGTCGGCAACGACCCCATGGTATGGCGTTGTCGGCCGCCGTCCGAAGGCTTGTCTTCCATAAACAACGCCGTTTCGGGAACCGACACCACTTCGTCCGAGCAAACACAAACAACTTTGCCGAGATCGCATCCGCGTCGTTTGAGCCGTTTACGAATAAAACGCGCCAACGGACAGTTTTTGGTCTGGTTCAACGTTTGCAAACGGATCGCCGACGGATCGGTTTTCAGCGCCGCCCCCATCGATGAAATAAACGGAATTTGCTGCTGCAGCAGATACTCAATCAGACCGCATTTGGGATTAAGGGAATCAATGGCGTCCACCACCATGTCCACCGGCTGATTAAACAACTGTTCCAGGTTGTCCCGATTGACAAACATATCTTTGATTGTAATCCGGCAATCGGGATTGATGTCACGCACCCGCTCGGCGGCGAGTTCGCTTTTTTTGCGGCCGAGCGTTGAGTGCAACGCCAGAATCTGACGATTGAGATTACTCGGCTCCACGATGTCAAAATCAACCAAAATCAAATGTCCGATCCCCGCACGTGCCAGCGCTTCCAACGCATAACCGCCCACGGCGCCGAGCCCAACCACCATCACCGACGCCCCTTGCAGACGACCGAATTTTTCTTCTCCCAACAACGCCCGGGTACGGCCGAATCTCTCATTTTCCATTGATAAACTCCTCGGCGTTGGCGTAAATAACCTCTGCCAGTTGTTGCGGGTCTTGCTGCCGCCAAGCCGCCACTTGTTTTAAAATTTGCGGCAGAAAACACGGCGTCTGTTCTTCTCCCTTAACCGGCCCCTGATACGGGCTGTCAGTTTCCAACAACAAGCGCGAAGCCGGAACCGCACGCGCAATTTCCGCCCCCTGCCGATTGTGCAGAATCGATGCGCTCAGCGACACATAACCGTTCCGGCGCAGAATCGGCTGCAGATGTTCCACCCGTCCGTTAAAAGAATGTATCATAAAAAAGTCGGGCATACGGGACCAAAAATCCTGCAATTGTGCCACCGCTTTGACGGCATGGACCACCAACGGCCGTTTCAGTACTGACGCCGCTTCGATCTGGCGTTCAAAAAGCTGCCGCTGCAACGGCATGTTTTCTTTCAAACCGTCAAGACCGCTCTCGCCGATCAGAGCCTGCGGAAATTGTTCAAACTGTTTGTAAAGGCGTTTTTCCCATCCCGGCTTTGCAGCGGCCACATACCAAGGGTGAATACCAAACGCCGGAATCACCGCTTGCGGATGCCGGGATGCCAGTTCCCCGACCCGCGGCCAGCCGGCCTCCTGCGAAGCGGCGCACACCATCCGGCATATTCCCTGAACGCGGGCGGCACTGACAATATCCGTTGCACAGTTTGTTTTATAATCTTGCAAGTGGACGTGCATATCGATAAAATTCACGCAATTTGACTTTCAGCAGTTTATGATCATTCAGAAAGGATAATAAGCAGAGATGAGTATTTTGACAAGACCGATTTTAGAAATCAATTTAGGCAATTTATGCAAAAATTACCGTTTTTTACAAAAACTTGCCGACGGCGCCGTTGCCGCGGCGGTTGTTAAAGACGACGCCTACGGGCTTGGGGCCGAGGTGATTGCCGCCAAGCTCTACAACGACGCCGGCTGTCGCAGTTTTTTTGTCGCTCACGGCATTGAGGGAGAGAAAATCCGTCCCCACGTCGCAAACGCCAAAATTTACGTCTTGCAGGGAATCGGCGAAGACTCGTTGGAATCGTTCCGCAAGGCCGAACTGATTCCGGTTATTGCCGGGAGGGAACAGTTGGAGTTTTGGAAAGAGCATCGCATTCCCGGCATTAAACCGGTCATTCAGATCGAAAGCGGACTCAATCGTCTCGGCTTTCGCGAACATGAGCTGGAAACGATGAGCCAAGACGACCGAAACTTATTTTCGCTGGTCTTGTCCCACTTGGCCTGTGCCGATGAAAAAGGACACTTTATGAACGAACACCAGTTGGAGAACTTTAACCGTCTCCGTCAAAAATATTTTCCCAAACTGCCGGCGACTCTGTCCGCCTCCGACGGAACGTTTCTCGGTAAAGAGTATTTATTTGACATGGTTCGAATCGGTGCCGCCATGTACGGCATCAACACGGCGCCCTACCGTGAAAACCAAATGCTGCCGGTGGTCAAAATCATGGCCCCGGTATTAGAGATTTCTCCGCTTTGCCGCGGCGAATTCGTCGGTTATTCCGCCACCTACCGCGCTGCAGATGACCGCAAAATCGCTATTGTTTCGATCGGCTACGGTGACGGCATTCCGCGCTCGCTCTCCAACGTCGGCAAAGTCTTTTTCCGCAACGGCGGCAAAGTCTGTGAAGCGCGAATTATCGGCAAGGTTTCGATGGATAATATTATTTGCGACGTTACCGAAGTCGAAAACCTGCAAGTCGGTGACACGGCGTTTGTCGTTGATGATTTTTATACGTTGGACGATATCGGTCGCGATGCCGGAACCATCAGTTACGAAGTTTTGTCCCGCATCGGCAAAAACACCCGTTTTGATCGCCGCTATACCGACTGATTATATTCAAACTGTCAATACGCAGCCGGAAAATATCAATTTTCCGGCCGTTTTGCCGTCATAACCTTCCGTCAATACGACAACAGCCCGCCAAACGGCGGGCTGCATGGTTTAACACAACACGAAAGCGGTTATTTAACCAATCCTTTGTCCTGAAGTTCTTTCAACATTCCGGCGCCAAGTTTTTGCTTGCGACCGCTGATCTGAGTTTCTGCAGAACCTTGTCTCAGATTTTGTGCGGTTCTGGCTCCTTCCAACCCCGGACGATCACCGGTCTGGCTGGTGGCACCGATAATAACCTGATCGTCTTCATCCGTTACCGGATCCTGTGTCGGCACCGCTCTGGTCAGAACAGCGTCACCGCCTTCATTGCCTTTGCGTTCCAGTTCCAACCGCGTATCCGATCCCGTATTCTCTTCGGTAACCACTTTGGTTACAACCTGCTCAGTTTTTTCAACCGGTTTGGTTACAACCCTTTCCTCGCCGCCTTTAACTTCTTCGTACATAACCCGCTTATCGCCGGGGCAGTTGGTGCCCTCACCGATAACCCGAATTCGACGCGTCATCTTCAGGGTTCCGTCTTCGTCAACCGGCAATCCTCTGTATCCGGCCCCGGCAACCGCAAAGAACTTCTGAGCGTCCATACGGCCGTCCTGACGACCGGCTTCGTTCAAGGTACAAATATCCAAAGTCTTGCGCGCTTCTTCCATCTGTTCGGCATTCAATTTGTCACCGCAACCCAACAAGTGATAAATGTTTTCCATCTGTTGGCCGAGGGAACCGGTACCGATCGTACCGTATTCGCCGCTTTTGACCGAAGTGATCGCGGCCAAACGGGAGAATTTGAACAACACCTGTTCGGCGGTCATCGGATTTTCGCTGTCGATACTGAGCTGAGCGGCATAGTGTTCGGCATGGGAATAGAAACGGCTCATTCCTTCGCCGTCGGTGGTATCGAGCTTATCATACCATCCCTTCAGGATTTCAAACTGACGTTTGCTGATCCCCATCTTGTCATTCCACTGTTCCGGAAAATCTTTCAACTCGGTAATACCTTCGTCAACATGTTCCGGCTGCTTATCGTCGTCCTGATTCTGATCACCGTCGCCGATCGGATTCTGGTCGTCGTTTTCATCCTGATTCTGATCACCGTCGCCGGTCGGATTCTGATCGTCGTTTTCGTCCTGATTCTGATCACCGTCACCGGTCGGATTCTGGTCGTCGTTTTCGTCCTGATTCTGATCACCGTCACCGGTCAGATTCTGGTCGTCGTTTTCATCCTGATTCTGATCACCGTCGCCGGTCGGATTCTGATCGTCGTTTTCGTCCTGATTCTGATCACCGTCACCGGTCGGATTCTGGTCGTCGTTTTCGTCCTGATTCTGATCACCGTCACCGGTCAGATTCTGGTCGTCGTTTTCATCCTGATTCTGATCACCGTCGCCGGTCGGATTCTG
>OFFL01000986.1_pt1 | contig 24651 bp, 14 predicted proteins | sample 1521391 | NCBI WGS metagenome assembly OFFL01 (sample SAMEA3504082, study PRJEB24116) | mouse gut metagenome | biome: mouse gut; feature: mouse-associated habitat; material: faeces | place: Denmark | collected 2011
CATATATAATATTATAATCTGCTTTTCTCCAATTAGCAATTAATGTTAAATCATCTGTTGTTCCTTTATTTATGATAGTGACAACAACTCCATCATTATTTGTCCAATTTACAAATTTATGACCAGGATAAGACGGAGATATTAATTCAATTTCATCTTCTATAGTATAATTTAAAGGATTATTATTAACTATATTTTGACCATTTAATTGATAAGTTATTGAATAAATTATAGCACTCCATTCTGCTTCCAGATATTTATCTCCTGTACTGCCATGTGGAATATCAATATCAGATCCCTCTTTCCATCCAGCAAACTCATAACCAAATCTGCTTGGTTCATTTATAACTATATCTTCGCTATCCACTGTATAGCTAGTCGGATTATCTGGATGATTTATTGCACCTTCACCTAATATATAAACAATAGAATAAGCATCCTTTTTCCATTGTGCTGTAAAAGTTTTATTGCCAGTGCTACCAGTTTCAATCAAATCTCCTTCTTTCCAACCTATAAACACAAAGCCTGGTTTCACTGGATTTTCAAGAATAATATAATCTTCTATTGTATATGTAACTGGATTTGCAACATTATTTATTCCACCATCTAATATATAATCAATTCCATAATTTTCAGCTTCCCACTGTGCAGTAAATGTTTTGTCACCTTGACTTCCATTTTCAATTATGTTATTGATTGTATTTTTGCTAGAATCATACCAGCCAATAAAAATATAGCCTAATTTAGTAGGTGCATTTAAAATAATAGTTTCTGAATCATGTGTATATTTTGTTGGATTTCCTGCACCATTAATCCCACCATCTAATTCATACATAATATTATAAATTTCCTCATCCCATACAGCTGTAAATGTTCTATTACCTATACTGCCCAGATGAATTATATTACCTTCATCCCAACCCAAAAAATTATTACTACTCTTTATTGGATTTTCCAATTGAATTTCATCTTCAATTGTGTATTGTTGAGGATTTTTTTCAGAATTAAAACCTCCATTTAAATTGTAATAAATTTTATATACAATTGCATCCCAAACAGCAGTAAAGACTTTATTGCCTGTGCTACCACTTGCAATATTATTTCCTTCTACCCAACTATTAAAAGTATAACCAACTCTTTTAGGATTGCCTAATATAATTTCGTCATCTTCAATAGTATATGTTGTTGGATTATTTACAAAATTTGTACCATTTTCTATTTTGTACTCAATAGTATATTGAATGATTTCCCATACTGCGTACAAGATAATATTTTCATCTGTTGGAGCAATATAATATTGTTCTCCCAACAAAAACATATTTTTATAATCATTATTATCAGTTGCCCAACCTTTTAAAGTATAACCAGGTTTCTCATACTCTACTGACAATATAATATTGCTATCAGAATACCCTATCAAACTGATTATTTCTTCTGGCTCAGCACTATTTGGTTCAAGAACAATTTTTACTTCTTTTTCTTTCCATTGAGCATACAAAGTGATTGGTTCTTCTGATACAGGTACAATATATTCTGAATTTTCAAAATAAAGCGTCCCATTACCATTTGCAGATGTGTTCCAGCCAACAAACTCATATCCTATTCTACTATATTCATTAATTGGTAAAATTAAGTTTTCCTCAGTGTATGTGGTAACACTTTTCATAGTGCCACTAGTAGCACCATTACCACCAAAATATATATTATTGACTTTTGGTATCCACACTGCAAATAATCTTATATTTTCATCAAGAAAAAAAGATTTAATTCCAATACCACTAGAATCGATATACAAATCGCCATTCTCTTCTTTGTTATTTGAGTATCCTGCAAAAATATATCCATCTCTTTTTGGCACTTGAATTTCTTCAAAAGCACTTCCATATAATGCTGTTGTCTTATCACTTCCTCCATAACCTTTTTGTTTGTCCAAAATTGCCTCATATGTATTAACACTCCATACACTATATAAAACAATTACTGAATCTTGCTCTTTTGCAAGATTTAAAACATTTTCATTATTCAAAAATTCTAATTCACCATCAATATTTTTGCTCCAACCTAATAAAGAATGTCCCTTTTTGATAAATGGAGATAGCATTAAAGATTCTTCTTTATCATAAGTTAAAATTTGAACAACTTTTTCATCATTATTCAAAAATTCAACTTTATATGTAATTGGTCTCCAAATAGCATATAATTCTTTTGAATTACTTATTGAAACAATATATTTATCCATGGGCAAATATATTTCTTCAATACCATCTATACTTGTAGACCAACCAACAAATTCATATCCTTTTTTTACAAAAATACATTGTGGCAATTCAACTTCATCACCAATTTTACATTCTATATTATATGTGTTTCCTTCTACATCATTATTATAAAAAGTAAGTATAGTTCTTGTAGACAGCCAATTTGCATATAATACCATTTCTCCACAATGAATATATTGTTTGACGGCATTCATATTTTCGTCATAATATTGTTCACCTTTTCCATTTGGCTCGTTATAGTATCCACAAAAAATATAACCATTTTTGATAGGTTTTCCATCATATAAGTTTGGCAAGTCACTATCAAAAGTTGCTTGTACATTTTGCACATTAGATTCTCCGCCTTGAAAATCAAATGTGATTTTATACTCATTAGCTTTCCAAATTGCATAAAGAATGATTACTGGCTCTTGTTTTACATCAACAATATAGTATCCATTATTAGGTGTTTTTACACTACCATTTGCACTATCTGACCACCCTAAAAAGGAATAACCATTTTTAACAAAATTATTAGCTGGCAATTTAATAACTTCATCAGTTTCAACAAATACTTTTTCTATACCACCTGAATTGCTTCCATTTCCATCAAATAAAATTGTATATTTTGTTTTTTGCCATAACGCATATATAACAACATTTTCTGTAATAACCTTGTCAAAATCAAATTTAGTATCGAATTTTGCACTATTATACCAATCAACAAAAGTATATCCAGCCTTTACTGGATTAATTGGCCTTGCAACTTTACCAGTTTTTGGATCACTAATCAAAGTATCAATTTTTGTGCCACCATAAGTTTCAAACTCTACATTAAATGTTGAATAAATTGTATTGTCGCCATTTTCATTATTCGCACATGAACTCAAAATTAAAATACTAATGCTAATAATTAACACAATAAATATCACATTAACCATTTTCTTCATTTGCATTTCTCCTTACTCTTTCTAAAAGCTCATTATATTTTTTTGAACCAACAACATAAGCCTCACCTAGCCAAAATACTTTATTCTTAGGAATTATTTCTATAAGTTTAGCAACTTCCTTATTTCCTGCACATATTAATTTCTGTTTGTTAATATTCCTAAATTTAAGGCTAGCAATAAAGCACTCAAATGAACGACATTTAACCCCATCTATTATAAAATAATCGCAATTATTTTTATTTGTAGAAAAATTATTTGTATAAAGATTTTCAAGCCTTTCATTTGTATTATCACAACTAAATGTATTTTCTAGTATACTATGATTAAAATCATTTACTTCTTGTACATTAATATTTGACTTTTCATCTTGGCAATCCAAATTATCACTTACTATTTCTTGTCCTAGTTCTAATTCTTCCGTATTGTTTATAACATTATTAATAATCTTATGTTTCTTCTTAAAATACAATATTAATATAATTGTAGAAACAATAATACATATACCCAAAACACTTCCTATTATAATAAATAATAAAGTATAATTATTGTCAGCAATGACTACAAAACTTGAAATATTATCTGCTACAAAAACAATCATACCATCTTCAAGGTTATATTCGGGAAAAATAATATCTCCATTAGCATTTTTATATGCAATTGCTAAACCAGTATTTTTATTATCTTTTTCTGTTAAAATTATTGAAATTTTTACTTTACCATTAAAATCTAAAATATTTACTGAATATGCATTTAAAACCCTTTTGTTAGAAACTTTAAAAGCTTTTGATTTTTTTACACCTTTAATATCAACTCTCATAGAATAAGAAAAATTATCTAAAATTGTCAAATTTATTTTATTGTCATCAGTATTAAAAGTTGATTGTGCAATAAATATCACTGCTTCTAAAAATGTTTTTTTTAATGGTAAATAATTATTTTCGTTGACTGTAAAATTTGCTTTAACTTTGTATTCACCTATTTCAACAGCAGAGTTATTTTCATACTCAACATTAACGCCAATGGGAAGTTCAGATTGAATAAAAATGCTTTTATTGTTACCATCATATGCAAAAACTGCATCCTTAAAAACAACATTATCAACATTAAATTTTGCTTTTTCTATACTATATTCTTTATTTTGAGTTTCAAAAAAATAATTGTCATTTACAGAATTATCTGCTAATTTTACAATAGCAACATATCCTCTACCTGCATTAATATTGTTATTATAATCTAAATATTCAAAAGTAATTATATCATCACCTAAAACTCCTGATTGCACATAACATACTGGATGTTGAGCTTGTCCAGAATAAACTAATGGAGTATCCCACCAATCAATAGTTATAGGTCTTTTTTTTATACTATAATACAAAACAGAATAATCTAAAAAATAGTTTCTATTTATAGCATTATCAGCAAGTATTGCTTGCACAAAATATTCATTGTATTCATTAGCATTTATATTTCCTTCAAAACCTATGTACTGCAACTGAATAATCTCATTACCTATTTGACCTGACACTACTTTTGCAGTTGGATGCTGAATCTCAGCATTATAAACAAAGTCATACTCATTCCATACAATCTCAATTGTTTGCTTATAAATTTGATAATTTAATGCAGAAATTTCAAAATAGTAGTTATTATTAATATCATTATCTTGCAATTCAAAATTGAGTTCATAATTATTGACATTTATGTTATCAGAATAATCATATTTCAAAACAATACTATCATTATTTAAAATTCCATTTATATTTACTATAGTAGGTGCTTGTGGCAAACCATTATAATAAAGTTTGTCACTTGACCATTCAATATCAATAAGTTTCTTTTTGATATTATATGTTTGAATATTTTTTTGAATAAAATAATTTTTATTTATTTCAGTATCAGCAAGTTTAACATTAGCTTGATATGTTCCAAAATTAATTGAATTAACATAGATATATTCAAATGTAACATCTTGTCCATCAACGATGCCAGAAATAATTGTTATGGTAGGTGCTTGAAATTTCCCATTGTAAATATACTCTTCAACAATCCACTCATAACCAATTTCTTTCTTTTCAATATTGAAGTTCTTTTTAATTTCGCCTGAGAAATTGTTTAAGAAATTAACTAAAACCTCTGCTTTACCAGCATTGATATTATCCTTATAACTTATAATGTAATCCTCGCCCTCTTCAAGCAATAAATCTTTTAGTTTAATTTTTGGAGTCTTTGCAGTATTATCATAAACAAATGTAGTTTCTGTCAATTCAACATCTTCTGCACTTAATTTTGTTCTAAAAACTTTAGTTGATTGCTTTGAAACAATATTGTTATTTTCAGAAAAAAATTTTAATTCTGGATAATATCCATATGTTTCATCACTTTCATTTTTAATCCATACATTAGAGTTCTCTGACAGCAAAAGTCCGCCTAATTTTTCATTGTCAGCCAGTGAATTGCTATGTAACATCAATTCTGTTCTCAACCCAAAAGATTCAGATGCAGCATATCCATTGACAATATCACCATCAAAAATATTTTTGTCATAATAAACTCGATATACTATGCCTTTATTTAATCCAACAATAGCAGCAAATGTAGAATGTCCATAAATTTGAGCTGTTGCCGAATATGCTGATTTTAATTCAGCTGATGCTTCATTAGTTCCAATAATACCACCAACATTGTTAACATTACCATATACAAAACCTGTGTTGTAAACATCGCTAATTTTGCCAAAATTAATACCTGCAATGCCCCCAATGTCCGTTTTTCCTATTATATTGCCACTGTTGAAAGATTCTGCAACTATTGCTTTTTCATTATTTTGTCCAACAACTCCACCTACAACTGCATCAATTGAACTAACCTTTCCAATGTTAAAACAATTCACACATTTGCCAGCATTGTTGCCTATTACTCCTCCAACGACTGACAAAAAATTTTCATTGATTGTTCCATAATTGCCACAACCAATAACCTCACCAATGTTATATCCTACTACGCCGCCAATATTTACAGAACCATCAATAGCTTGTATTTCTGAATAATTAAAACAGTTTTCAACTTTACCCGCGTTGTATCCAACTATTCCAGCTGTATAATTTGTGCCAAAAACATTGCCTTTTACAGCAACATTTTTAATTGTCGCACTGGAAAATATATTGCCAAACAAACCAGTCTGATTTTTTTCTTGATTATTAATATTAAGACCAGAAATTTCATATCCATTACCATTAAATGTGCCTTTAAATGGATATTCATTTGTGCCAACTGGAATCCATAATTCTTCAGTTAATTCAATGTTAGAATTTAGAGTAAAAGTATATCCATAAAATCCATCTTTTATGCCATTATTAACATCAACCGCAAATTGCTTAAATTCATCTGCATTATTTATTTCAAGCAATAAGTCATCATTGCCATTACTATTTTCAGCAACAACATAACTTGAGCCAAAAGTCATAATAATAACTAAAGATATTAACAAAATAAACAAAGTAATTGATATTACAAATATTTTATCTTTTACTCTTTTTCTAATCATTAGTAAACTCCACTAAATTATTTTATAGTTGGCAACTTACCTTCAACCAAATTCCAAATATTTTCATCTAGTTTCAAAGTGTCTTTTTGCCAAGCTACTGTCAAATATTCATCATCACTATCGGCTGGATAAGAGTTTTCACCAGCTGCAATGCCTAATATTCCTGCATGCCATGCGTTTTCAATTGTCAAATTGCCACCAGATGCTGAATTTGCCATTGAATCACAACCATACATTGTTATAACTGTACTTTCTTCCTTTTCAATATAAATCTCTCCACAATACAAAACATTCTTGATTACTCTATTTTCTGCTTTTGTCCAAGGTTGGTCAAAACCAACAATACCTGCTAGATAAATTAATTTGCCACTAGAAGACGCCTCAGTTGTTCTGTCAATGACTTTAATATCCAAATCAGACACACAATTTGTTACATTTCCACTAAATTGACCTGCAATACCACCCATCGCAACTACTTCTTTTGTAATAACATTATCATTTGTATATACGATTTCGCCAGTTGAAATTGAATTATTAATCTCAACATTAAGTTTTGATTGATTATTCATATAACCTAAAATGCCTGCTGTATTAATATCTGCACAATTGTTAAATGATAAATTTACATTCGCTTTTAACCTTGACAAATTAAAATTACTATTATTAAACTTCCCAGCAAACTTTTCATTTTTGAATAATTCACCAACAATTCCACCAACTTTTAAAACATCTCCAGATGATTTATTTTCATTTATAGTCATATTAATTTCTGCAGAAGATTTCTCTATTAATCCCTTCTCATAATTTGATGAAGTTTCTAGTATTCCAGCAATGCCACCAATTATATTTTTCCCCCAACTGCATGAAACATTAATAGTACCTGTTACATGACAATTAATTATTTCATTAGCACAACCAACTAATACACCAATTCCAGTATCATCTTTTCTTGAAGATGTTTCTGTATAATTAATTTCAGCATTTACAATATTAAGATTTTTTATTGATTTCACACGATTTATAATTCCAACATCAATTCGACTTCTATCTGAATCAGTGATTTTAGGATTGATAATTTTTTTATTATTACCATCAATATAGCCCCCTAAATTACTATTAGTTTGTGTACCTTTTGCAAAAGTTACTGGAGTATTAGGAAAAGTAATATCTTCAACTATTTTGTAATAATTATCCAAAGATTTATTACAATCCTCCATTAATACACTAAATTCTTTATAATTAGATATCAAATAAGGATTTTCTTCTGTTCCATTTCCACCTGCATAATCACTAATAACTACTTTTATCTCTTGAGCCTCGCCAGTCAAACTAGTATTTGATTCTTTGTAACGAATCTTGATTATGTACTCTCCATTGGTTTTGTACTCATATTCACTCACTTGAGTCCAATTTTCATTTTTACTATCCCAACACACTTCCATTTCTTCTGTAAAGCCATTTAGCACAATTTTCTTGCCCTCTTGTGTAAATTTAACTTCTGGAATTGCACTTTGTTCTGCTTTTAAAGTTGTAATCTTGATAGAAACTTCTTCGCTTTGTTTATATTTTTTACTTTCTGCTGTTCTTAAAAATATTGTGTACTCTGTACCAGAAGTTAAATTTTTGAATTCGTTTTCTTTTTGCCATTTGCCATTGTCATTCAAACGATACTCTGCAACTAAATCTTCATAAGGTGTATATACAGATTTAATTTTTATGTAATCTGTTCCAATCTCGATTTCCTGTTCATAAAAACGAGGAGCATCGACTTCTTCTTGTTTCTCTCCACAAGCAACAAGACTAATTGTTACTGAGAATAATAACAAAATTGCAATTAAAATTAAGTATAATTTTCTTTTCATTTAAAACCTCCATTATTTATCATATACTATTTGTTTTATTTGTCCATCTTTTCCTGCTGAAGCGGATTCTCCATTGCTACCATTAGCTCCTGCACTACCATCTTTTCCATGATATGGGACTAAAATTATTACTCCAAAGCCACCTTTACCAGCAGCTCCGCCATAACCTTTGGTTCCAGCTTGGCCAGCAACTCCACCTTTACCTACAGAACCATCCTTACCATCAGATAATGATACTTTATTTGCACTTAATTCATTAGATATACATTTAATTAAATTAGTGTTTATTGCTAATCCGCCTGCACCTGCATCGCCACCTTTACCGCCTGCACCTGCATTGCCTCCGTTTCCGCCTCGTCCGCCATTACCACCTTTACCAGCAATATTTGAAACGACAACGTACCTTAAGCAACCTTCACCGCCGGCACCACCATTTCCACCAGATTGTCCATTTCCGCCGTTACCACCAGCACCACCATTTCCGCCATCTGCACCTTTTAAGGTTAGATGTGCATTATCCTCAAAATTGAATTTTATATTTTCAACTTTATCTGCTCTAATAGCAAATCCACCATTTTGTCCATCTGTACCATCATTTCCTTTGCCACCATGTTGTCCATTGCTACCTGAACCTCCATGTCCACCATCTGGTTTAGCACCAGCAATCCAAGCTACTTCTCCTGAATCGCCTCTTCTTCCTGAACTTGCACGACCATAAAAGCTATTACCATTAGTACCAGCAACACCATTATTACCTTTGCCACCAGTTATGCTAACTTTGTTTTTGATGTTTATTGTTAAGTCTGTGTTGCCATATATCCTTACTGCAGCTTTATTTGCACTAGCAACAAAACCAATATCGTCAAAAGTAAATTCCAAACTATTTTCAATTTTTACATTTTTATCAATTTTTGATATTCCTGTTGTATCAACAGCAATATCAAGTCCATATATACTATGATTTCCTCTACCATAAAAATACAAATATCTTGTGTGATAATCCATATTAATGACTGGATTTTCTTGATTTTTTCTATCAGTCCAAAAACCAAAATCATAAATTGAAATCAAGTTATAATCATTCTGATCTTCAATAACATCATCAATTTGTTCCGATGGTTTTTTTAGAAATCCATTAAAATTATTTAAATCTAAAGTGTATTTTACCTCTTCAATATTTTCGCCATCGCCTGATTCTAATAACAAACATACTTGAATTTCATATTCTGGTAAAGTATATCTGTATGCTTTTATATATAGATTTAAAACACTAGTTTCTATGCGTTTTACAATATTAAAATTATCATTATTTCTTATTGTGATTTCATATCCAATCATACCAGCTAATTGACCAGTTTCGCTTGCAGTATAAATCTTTCCTGTATTATCATCAATTGTAATTTCTCTTATATCTTTAATATTAATATGCCTTATACTGATAATTACAGGCTTTGATTTAACTACACCATTTTCGCCATGATTTGATATTGCAACAAACCAAACATCACCTATCTTTTTATTTGATTTAATATTTAAACCATCTTTTTTCAAATACGCATTATTGTTATTATTAACAATGTGTCTATTAATATCTAACAAATAATCTTCTTCACATAGATAATATACAAATTCTAAATCACTAGTATATGATGGCATTAATTGTAAATTTTTTGCTAAATTATTTGTTTTAAATGTTGTACTAGCACCAGTTAACATATAAATATGATCATAATAGAAATAATTTTCACTAATTGCTTCTTTGTAACTATCTAAAATGCTATCATCTGTATTAAGTGCATTTTTCTCAACATTTTCCTCATTAAACCCTAATTCAATACTATCCACATATTCTTCGCCGACTTCAACTTCAAATTCATATTGAATATGCTCATTAGACAAAGATGTTACCCTTAACACAATTGTTCCAGGGAGATTTGAAATTAAGTATAAATGTGAAAAAGCATTTATTTCAAAACTAGCTCCATAACTTTCAGCTAATATCAATGATACTTCCATTTCTTGTTTATTACCATACAACTCCATATATTCAACAATTTCAACTCTAACAAGTTGATTTGTAGCATTTAATGGATAAATAGTAGGTGTTAGCAATAATCTATTACTTGTTTTAAATATATCTGCATTTTCTGGAGCATATTCTATATTTACAGAAATTACCGGCTCAGGCATTACTTCAATGGATGTTTTATAAATCTTACCATCTACTTCCATTTCAATTATAATTATTCCTGGAGCATCCGCATATAAAATATTATCTACAATTGTTGGATTAATATTGTCACTAAGTTCCTTATCGACTGAAAACTTTATATCTCTGTATGTTGCATTTAGTGGCAAAGCCATTGCAACCAAATTCAAGCTTTCAGTGTGCTTAAATGTCCTATTTGATAAAAATTTAACATCTGTTACAGGTTCTTTTAAAACATTAATTGTATATATTTCGCTTATGTCGTCAACAGAAATTTTCACATTAATTGAACCAACTTTTTCTGCTACAACAAACCCATCATCTCTTATAAAGGCTCCAATATTATTTTCACCCACTATCTCAAATGAAACATTTTGATTTGTTGCATTACGTGGCATAACAGTTACGCCCAGTTGCAAGCCACCAGTAACTTTAAATGAATCAAGTCCACTAAAAATAATTGATTTTACTGGTTCTTTTTCCACATTAATCTCAAACAACTTTTCATAATTGTTTGTATATGCTTTTAAAATGATTTTACCAACTTTTTTAGCTGTCAAAATATTATTTTTTATTGCGGCTTCAGTACCATTATCTTCAACTATTTCATAATATACACTTGCAAACGCCTCTGAAGGATACAATACAGATTTAAGCAGCAAACTTTCAGTAACTTTAAAAGCATCTTCTACAAGATTAATATCCTCAACTTCTATTTTGTTGCTACTATCTTCTGCGTAAATCAATTTTTCTACAAAAACACCATTAACTTTTGCCCTAAGAAGAATTGTTCCACCTTTTTCTGCGGTCAAAATATTGCCTATGATTTGTGCATTAATACTATTTTCGCCAACAACTTCATACTCTATTTTATCATATGTAGCATTTGCAGGCAAAATTTCTGGTATAAGGATTAATTCCTCATCAGTATAAAATTTGTTAACATTAATTATATCAATACTAACTACTGGTTCTGGCAAAACTTCTACAACTAAGGTTGTTTTTACACCTTTGTATTCTGCAATCAAAACTATCTCACCAATTCCACTGGAAGTTAAAATACCATTATATAATTTTGCATTTGAAGCAGTTGAACTTATGATGTCAACTTGTACACTTAGTATGTCGCCACCTTCAACATAAGCTAAACCTTTTACAAATAAACTTTCAGTTATTTTAAAAGAATTTCTATCAGCGATAATTTCAATTTTTTCAATCTTAGGCTCTACAATAGTAAATTCTAAATCTGCTGTTAGATTCAAATTGTCAAAAGCTTGTGCAGTAATTGTAAATTTACTGCCTATCGGTGCATCTTTACTAATAGAAATATTGCCATTATAATCAATATCTGCATAAGGTGAACTTGATATATAACGAATATCTTTTATTGTGGTATTAGCTGGAATCAATTCTGTATTTACTTTCGCTTTTCCGCCTGGCACAACATTATAATTATTATTAATTTCTTTAATATTTATGTCAGTTGGACTTATTTTAGCTATTTCAATAACATATTGCTTTACTACATTATCAGATTCAGCTAATATAGTTACTTTTTCTCCAACAACAGCATCTTCTTTGATTTTTATATCACCAGTTACTGCGTTAAATTCACAATAAGTAGCACCACTTACTACTTTCAAATCAATTTTTTTAATTGAAGCATGTGCAGGATAAACATTAGCTTCAATTATAGTACTTTCGCCTGGTTTTAACTTGTTTTGACAATCACTATTAAAAATTATATTTTCTACTTTAATATATTCTTTTTTTAATATTGGAATAGGTTGATCATTTAAATATGTAAAATATTTATCAAAGTCTTTCCAGTCTGAAAACGCATTGCTTTTATTAAATTCAGAAATACTCTTTTGTGCCGATGAATAAATTAATCCACTGTTAAAAGCTACATCTATTTTTACATCTTCATTTTCCAACCATCTATTTTGCTTGATAGTACCTTGCAGATTATCACCAACAATATTTCCATAAATTTTCCCTTTAACCTTACCTGTATTGAATGTACACTCTATTATTGCATCTGTATCTCTTCCATTATTAACTGCAGAAATACCTCCTACATAAGTGTCGGCGGCAATTTCTCCTTTGTTATAAGAATAACTAATTAAATTGTAATTTAATGCAGAAATACCTCCAGCATACATATCATTCGCACTAACTTTGGCTGCATTTGAACAAGCAAGAATAGTTCCAGCATTATTTCCAACAATACCTCCTACAGCTTGATTTGCTGTAATTTCAGCATTAACATAGCAGTCAGAAATCATTCCAGCATTTGCACCTGCAATGCCACCAACATTTGAATGTCCATTAATTGTTGCATTTTGAATATGTACATTTTTTACACTAGCACCACTATAAATGAAAGAAAATACTCCAACATTTTCCTCATTTGGCTTATCTAAAACAAAATTATTCAACAAGAAATTGCCACCATCATAATGTCCTTTAAATGGTTGATTTATGCTACCAATCATGTAAAATGGTTTTCCTGTAAAATCTATATTGTCTGTTTGTTTATAGTACGCATTCAAATTATAACCAATATTATTAAAGTCTTCTACACTAGAAATAATATAAGGGTCATCAATTGTTCCACTTCCTTTATTTTCTTCGGCAATTACTTTATTGTTAAAAATTAATGTATATCCAACAATAGCTAGCACAACTAACAAAATTACAATAAAATAATTTTTCAATTTTAACTTAGTCATATTTTTACCTCCACTTTAAGCCCAATCAGGCACTAAAATATTATCAATACAACTTATTTCTGTTTCTAAACTATAATTTTTACCATCAATAACATACGTTAATAAAAAATTTTTAAGTAAAAAATCTTGCTTTGTAATACACATTTTAAAATTTACATTACTGAAACCAACTTCTTCACTTTTTTCTAAATTTAAGAAATCTTGAATGCAATTATCTTTTATCCGTATATTGATAATCAATTCATTATCTTCTTTTATAATTAGTTTTTTGTTATTCTGCAAATCAAAATAATCTTTATTCAAAGAATAGAGTTTATTTCCTAAATTCTCTGTAATGATAGTATTTAAAATGTTCTTATCCGAATCAAATTTTGACACATTTTGTTCACCACTATTTTCTCTACGCATACTCATTGTACCGTCATTCAAATAATATTCATCACAAACATCATCAATAGTACTTTCATAATTCGGATAAGTTTCAATTAGTTTTAAATATCCTATTTCCTTATTGTCTCTTAAATCATAAGAACAAACTTGCTCATAAATTGCCAGTGTCTTATCATTTTCTGCTATGGTAATATTTCTTTTAATACTTAAAGGTTGATTTTTAGTATATTCTTCAAAATTTTCTACTTTCACAATATTTAAGCTATTTTGGAATATTTCTAACCATTCGTCAGTGCTCTTAGGTCTCCATATTGTTAAACCTAAGACAAAAAATGTAATAAAAGCAAGCGCAATTATTGTTCCTGTTACACTCAATATTATTTTTTTCTTTTGATTCATATACTCCTCTGTTAATTAAATTAAAAATCCTTTCGCTTGTGACAGCAACTGCTTATATATGTTTTCTTGTATTATATTTTTATTAGTATCAATCAAAGAAGAGAAAATCTTTGTATTGTCGCAGTTATTTACATCTTCTTTATCAGAAACTATGTCAAAGCATACAGAATCTCCAATATTTAAATTATCTAGTATGAAAGTTAATTTCTTTTCTTCCAAAGCCTCAACCAAAATATCCTCACTCTTCAACAATTTTCCATTTATATAAATGTTAATAATACAATCCGCAACAAAATCGCTATCGTTAATTATTGTAATTATAAATTTCTGTTCACCATTTTCAATTACAACTTCACCAATGAGCTTAATATCTACAAAAGCTGTTGAAAGCACATATTCTTTGCTTTTTCCACCTGCACTAATAGTAAAAACTTCATTCTCAGAAAATCTAGACACATTAAATTCTAGGTCAATATAGCCTATTTCACCTACGCCAATAACACTATCAATTGTATGTGTAATACCATAACCAGTGATAACTATATCATCAAGAACGAAATCACCTGAATTATAAATTTTGAAAGTGAAAGTATTGTTGCTATTTATCACTGGTTTGTCAAAAATAAATACATCCATAACTTCAAAATCAGATTTAAACTCACGTGTAACAACACAAGTAACACAATTTTCATTCTCATCCATACCATTATAAGTCACTACTACTTGTCCATTATTATCTAAGCTTGCAGACCACTTAATGATAGATAGTTCTTCTTCTGTAATTTTAATGTCATAGTTCCATCTTTCAGTCACTTTGTTATAGGTTGCACAATAAATTTGAGATTTATCATTACCTTGAAGCTTTTTATAAACAATAGTTGAGTCATTAAGAATTTTAAAATCTTCACCTATTCTTATAGAATCCAAATTTTTAAATGTCTCTAATGTCAATAAATCTCTAGAAATAACAATTTGTTCACCATCAAAATAACTAAGCATACTACTACCATCGACATTAGTAAAATTAGTATTATTTAGTTTTTCTCCTGTAGCAATAATTCTTATATCTGCTTCATTAACAACTTTGATGTATCTGTTAGAATCTATTTCTAATCCATCAAATTCTGTAAATGCTAACATCAATTCTTCGTTTTTATAAGCAGCTGTTGTAAATGAAAAATATTTGTTAGAATTATATTCACATTTAGGTTGTATCCAGTTTGCACCATCAAAAGTTATTGAATATAAATAATTTTCTCCAGTCATACCAAAGATATCATTATTGCTATTTTTTCTCCATATAATAGTCAATGGATCACTTGCTTTTTCTTTTAGCGCAAATTTTGGTGCAAAATCTCCAGTTGCATCATTAGTCAGTCTTTTAACACTTTCAAATTTATTGCTAGTTTTATTAAATTTTGCATAATAAATTTCGCTCGCTGAACTAACAGCAATCAAATCATTTGAATCAATTTTATTAGACATCTTTTGCCATACAATATGTAAATCTTGTCCATCATAATACATTTCATGATAATAATCCGCTGTTCCATTATCTAAAATAGACTTTGTCTCACTCCAAACACCATTTTCTAATATTGCATATTTCAATACTGTACGATTCAAATCTGTCCTAGATAAGTCATCTTCTATCCAAGTCAAGATTGATTTGCCTTCAATTGTAATAATTTGAGGTTTAGATTCTTGATATGAATTATAAAAAGCTATATTATTTAATCTTTTATTATGACTATTCAAATAATTAGAACGTGACAACATATTTGCTGTTGCAGAATAGAAGTTACTATAATATTTACTAGCTTCTACAGCATTGTTGTTTTCACTATTTTCTGTATTGTTACTATCCCCTTCATTATTGTTTTCACCATTATTAGGAGTATTTTCACTATTGCTATCTTCTTTATCACTATAATCTGGTTTAGTTACAGTTTGATCAAGAAGTGTCCATATTGCAGAATGTTCCCAATCCCAAACAAGAGCAGTAGCTTTTACCCCAATGCTAATATCTATTTTATGTCCCCATTTAGAATTATCTAGAAAATCATATGCTCCAGGATACACTTCGCCAGCATATTCAAATTTCAAGAATCCTCCTACAGATAATATGTCACAAACTCCTATTCCCAATTCACCAGTAGCTGAAACTCCAAATTTTAGTTTTATGCTTTCCCAAAATCTTTCTAATGGAATAAAATCAAATTGTTTTTGATTTTTTTTATCTTCTTCATCATTATAATCTCTAATAAAATTTAAGTCAGCACCTATTTTTGCCTCAATATTAACTCCATAGTAACATGGAACAACATATGCTAAGAACATACCTTTCCAACTAAACCCAAATTTTCCACTTACAGAAATAGACAATTCCTCAGCAACATGACGTTTTACATTGTACTTAAAAATTCCAAAAATTTCTAACCCAAAAGAAATGGATTTTCCTGATTGATTAAATTTTGCTATATCGGATTGAGTAAAATGTTCTAGCAAGTTTAATCTTGATGTTAAATCATTAATGTTCCATTCGCCATTTTGCACTTTATTAAGATAATCCTTAACTTTATCATCACATTCTTTTTTTGTTGCTTTAACATCGTCAATTGTTTTTTGCAATTCCTCTTGATATTGTTTCATTTTGGGTGCATTTTCTTTTTTCTTCCCACGCAAATTATGCATTCTGTTAATTGATTGTTTTCGTTGACTTTTTAATCTTTTAATTTCATCACCATATTCTGCAGAATTTTGTTCTAATTCTTTTAGTTTTTCTTGATTATATTTTAATTTTGCTGTTTCTTCATTTATTGCATCATCTAAAGATTTCATTTTCTCGCAATTTTGATATATTTGTTCACTAAGCTCCTCCATCTTTTTTTCGTCGTCTTTCATTTTTTTTGTTTGAATATCCCAGTCAAATCCAATTCTAATTGTATAAGTTCCTTCACGAACATCATATTCAAAATTTAATGGTTTCAATATTTTAGATAAAGTATTTTTTCCTAATAACTCAGCCAACTTGCTGAAATCAAAGTTAAAGTTATCAAAAACACCTAAATCTTGATCTCCAGTATCAACATTGATACCAATATTACCTCTGGCGACTCTAACTTGCCTATTAATTTCTTCTTCATCAAATTTTAATTCTTCTACTGATATAAAAGTATCAAGAATTTTAGATTCAATATCTTGATAAATTACTTGAACTGAAAGCTTATCTTCAGGATTTAATTCATCAAACATAATACCATGAAATGTTGGCTCGTCAGAAAAATATCTGCTTTCACCATTAACTAAAATATGGTATTCATCAGCAATAACATTTGTATTAATTGTTAATTCTGAATAATGCGTTGGCAACAAATCATTGTTAATTTGGCATTCTTGTGTCAAGACATTAAAATACTCTCCAGCATAGAATAACATTGCTGAATATATTTCAATATCATCATTAGGTTGCTTTAGATAAACTACCTTTTCTTGTTCATCACCTTTAATAATTTCTATATATGGATTATATCCTTCCTTTTCAACATACAACTCAACATAATCACGATATATTGGAGCTTTGATTTAACCTTTTGAATTAGTCCATCTTGGAACACCATCAATCCTAACCAACGCATTCTTTATTGGCTCACTTTTCTTATAATTTCCTGCACTTTCAGTTCCTGTTGGTGTAGTTTTTATTGTAATAGTTTTAATAGTATCTTTACTTTGCTTAGAATAATCACTTACTGTAGAATAAGAATAATTGTTTTTCATAGGATATTCTACATAACCACCTAAAGCTTCTGCTTCTTTTGCTAAAGATTTAAAAGCATTTTCATAATAATCATCGTAATTATAAGGCACATAATTATCACTATTTAACTTTGCTATTGGTGTAGTTGATTTATCAATTATTTCAACAAAAGATACAATAAAACCAAATATTGATGTAACTAACATGATCAATATTAGCATTGGTATCATAATATGTTTTTTTAAATTAGTCATTTGTCCCTCCAAAACTTTTTAATTATCAATAATGCACAATAGACTGAGCAAACTACTTTACCCAGTCATAGTAATATTATTAAGTTTCATAATAATTTGCGTTTCATTTTATTTCTTTCTTCATACTATCTGGCACTTTTGGTTGATGTGACCACCATGCGCATGTTTGATTTGCTGAGAGCTCTCCAATTTTTCTCACCATTCTTGGAATCAATGCAATGTGTTTTCTTTGTGTTGAATTGTTTTGTTTCATGATATCATTCTCCTTGGTTTTTGATAATTTTATATTAAAATATAAAGTTTTAAAAATCAATAATTTTTTCTAAACGACTATTTAATCAGCTCAAACAACTTATTTAGTAAAATATAAGACAAAAAATAGAAGAGTTAAGACTAAACTCTTCTAATAATTATTGAAATAAATAACTACCTCTAATCTATACAGATTATTTTATTCCAAGCTCGTTTTTTAAACATGCTATCAAATATTCAATCGTTATACAACAAGACTCTTCATGCTTTAATTGCTTTCTTTGGATTGGACATCCTCCTAAACATTTTGGAAACAATATACATTCCCTACAGTCAGGTTTAAAATCGTTATTTAAAAATTCCAAATATAGATCATTATAATACAATCCATTAAAAACATCACCAATAATTTTATCCTCTTCTCCAATCAAATGCTCACATTTATACAGCTCTCCCTTAGGACCTATTACTGCATTTCGATATCGTAAAGCACCACAATAATTTTTTCTATATTTAGGAATATCTAAATGCCCATTACTAATTGTTTTAATCTCTTTTAAATCGAATTCAATTTTTTTTGTCAAAAATTCATTTAATGAAAAGCATTTATTATCCATACTATTTGAATAATCAACAACTTGGGCTATGTATGTTTTTAAATTGTTTTTATTCAAACAATTTTTCTTTAAATATTCAGCAATATTCTCAAGTTCATAATAATTGTCTTTTGTTGCATTTAGTCTAATTGATACAACAAAATACTTAGTTGCTACAAAAATATTTTCTAAAAGTCTATAATATTGTTCTTTTGTAGCATGTTTCATATTACAATATGTTTCGCATTCTCCATCAATAGTTATTTGGATTTTTTTAATTCCACATTCTTCAACAAGTATTTTGCATTTATCTTCTGTAAGTAATGTGCCATTAGTAATCATCGATGGAAAATATTCTATGTTTCTCTCTTTAAATTCATCTTTCAATAATTTTGACAGATTTTTAATTACATCAAAAGCAATTAATGGTTCTCCTCCAAACCAACTAATCTTGACCTTTTTCGTATCAGATGTAATAGTTGACAAAATATAATGAACAATTGATTTTCCCGTTTCCATATTCATTATATCATTACAGCTGCTATGTTCGAAACAATAAATACATTGTAAATTACATAATAAAGTTGGGGCGATAACAAAACTTAATTCTGAAGAATAATTTCCATATATATCCTTTTTGCTATTTAATAAAATTCTATTAAATTCATTCAACTGCTCTGGAACAACAAATCCTTCAGAAACTAATTTTTCAAAGAACTCGATACCATTCTCATCAAATGGTATCGAATTAATGCTTTCATAAACTCTTTTTTCCAATTTAGCCAATGCACCGCTATAAGTATTATATAAATAAATCGATTGTTCATTTTCATGTATGACTAAATTATAATGAGATGCAATATACTTCATTAGTCATTTGAACAATAGAAATATCCTATACAACTGCAATCTGGACCTGGATCAACATCGCAACTACAATAACCATCACAATCACAAGAGCAATCGAACATTTGTAAAAATTTAAACCCTTTCATAATGATTTCCATGTTTTCCCTCCTAAGTTTTATATTTACATAATAAATTATTTGTCGACAAAAATCAATATGTTTTCCTAAACAGCATGCAAAACCTCCCAAACAACAATACTTCTGCTTAAATTATAAAAAACAGAAGCATTGTTTCCAATCCTTCTGCATACATATGATTTATCTTTGATTTCGTTTCCATTTTATATTCTTTATTGTTCCTAAACTCATTAATACAGAAACTGCAAATAAGGGAAAAACAATGTTAAAAGCATAATATTTTGTTGCTTTAAAAATCAATAATATTGAAGCTATTAATGTGTATAAAATCAAGAGTATTAATGTTTTAATTCTATTTTTTTTATATTCAACTTTAGTTAACGGCTTTGTTTCTGTATCTACTGGTGCTAATAAAGTTATAACTACAAAGCCGAAAATTAAAAACACTATTGAAATATAAAAAAGAACAGAAACTGGCAACAATTTTAGCATTATTACATAAATAGCAAACACTATCATAATTGTCATAAAACATAAAAAATGCGTATTTGCATGATATCCGCCGCCAATACCTCTTAAAGTCATAAACACAATACAGAAAACAGTTCCTTCAATATATAGCCTAGTTGCAACAGAAATTATTATAATTGCCAATAAATTCAACAAAGTAGACAACATAATATCGAAACAGTATTCATATGCTTCCCGTTCTTCTTCTTGTATACTATTTTTTTTAATATAATAGTTCGTTATTTTTTTTGCCAAATAATTAATCATATTTATCTATTACGCCTACTAATGTTGTGTATGTTGATTCTGTCTTATCTACAACATAATAACCATTATACTTACATATTATTTCTTTAATATTTTCTATTCCAAAACCATGGTGAGCTTTGTCTTTTTTTGTTGTTCTTTCAATATTTTTAGTTAATTTATTAGAATTAATTATTTTAATTTGAAGAGTTTGCAAATCTTGTTTTATATTAATTTTTATAAATCGTTCTTCAATATTTTCGATTTTCATGCATGCTTCTATACTATTGTCTAACAAATTTCCTAATATCACACACAAATCAATGGTATCTATATTTTTAATTTCACCAATAATACATTCTACATCTGTTTTAATGTTATTTTCGTTTGCCAAAGCAAATTTGTTGTTTAGAAGCGCATCTATTCCTGTTTCCCCAGTAATTTTCATCATACTAACATCATTAAATATTTTAAATAAGTTGTCAAGTTCTTTTTCTGCCTCTTTAGGATCTTGTTTGAATAAAACATTGATTGCGAAAAATTTATTTTTAATATCATGCGTAACTTTATCTGTTATAACTTGTTTTTCATATAAATCACTATAATATTGTCTTTCATAATCAAGCTGCTGTGCTTTAGATTCAATAATCTTTTCTACATCTTTCTGCTTTGCTACATAATCTAATATAAAAAACACAACAATGTTAGAAAGTATCAGCATCAACGACAAAACAAATGAAATAATCTGCACAATTTGTTCGTTGTTTTTATAGGTATATTCTGATGTAAAATATAACATTAAAAATGTTGTCGCTGGTAAAATTATAAATGCTATCATTGCTATTTTAGGTATAGAGTTTGTTTTGCAAACCACATAAGAAGAAATAATTTTTATAATTATATATATAAATAATTTTGACACAATTGCATTTAAAATATAATGCCCTATATTCATTAAAGACTCTTCAACCGACATTTTTGTTATTGAGCTTACCAAGAGCCCCATTAAAACCTCTCCAACAATTATCATTATGTAGCTCAATAATGATGAATAAATTCTTTTCAAAGGCTTTATCTCATATAACCAAGAATAAAAGCATATTATCAAGTAAAAGAAAATTGCAAAAATTATTTGATTAATTTTATATATATTAATAATTGTTCCAATCAATACAAATAAACTATCTGCAATAATTTCTATCAAAATATTGTATCGTCTTTTTTCTCCAAACATTGGAAAAAACATTTTCATTATTATAATAATTAGAAGCAAGCCTATTATATCAGCTAAAATAAACATCCAATTCTTCATATTTTAATTCTCAATAAAAATTTATTCCTAATCTCAATAAAATTTTGCGAATACTTTCGCCCTATTGGTATTTCTGTGTTGCCACTAATGATAATCATACTATGTTTAACACTTTCTATATAATTTAAATTTACTATAAAACTTTTATGACATTGTACAAAGTCATAAGATATTAACTTCTCAACCCATTCTTTTAGTTTGCCAACTGTTTCAAAAACTCCTATATTTGTATGGAAAATTATTTTCTTGTTTATATATTCTATATATTGAATAGTATCTGCTTTAATAGTTTGTTCACCTAGTTGAGTGCTAATTACAATAGAATGCTTAGATTTCTTTAATTTTTCTAATCCCCTATTAAATTCTTCAAAAAACAATTCTCTTTTTACATTAATTGGTTTTAATATGTATTGAAACGGCATAGATTTTAATGCTTCAGATATATACCTAAAATGATTTGTTATAAAAAATATGATAGAACTATCATTAATTTTTCGTATTTCTAAAGCTATATCAATTCCTGAAACACTTCCCATTTCAATATCTAAAAAAACAATATCATATTTAGCATAATCTGTTTGCAAAAATTCATTTCCGTCAACAAAAATTTCTATGTTAAACATTTGTTTGTTTGACATATTATTTATCAAATCTTCAATTTCTTTTGTGACATTAATATCATCATCACAAATTGCTATATTTATCACTTTTTCCATTCTCCTATTTTATCATAATGTGTTTCTAAAGTCAACAACCTTTGCCCTTTATATAACTATCAATGTGAACTTTTATAGCATTTCGCTGTATAGGAGTTAATCGTTGCCATTTATGATATATATCTTTCATATCATCTCTACAAGGTAACATAACCTCAACATCTTTCGCAAATAATTCTGACATCGTGATGCCAAAAACTTCACATACCTTTTCTAATGCTGAAACACTAGGCTCATAATTCAATTTATTAAACCAATTTGCTATACTTGTTTGAGATAAGTCTGTTGCTTTAGATAAAGAATATATTGTATATCCCTGTTCTTTCATAATTACCTTAATTTTAGTTTTAATATCCATATTTGTCTCCAATACAACTTGTTTTTTATATTGTATAACAATATCAAAAATAATATAAACAGCTTAAGTTATATGCAATTAACATCTTGACTTAGTAAGAAAAAAGAGTTAAACTAAAGAAAAATACGAATTATGGAGTAAAAAAATGAATATTGAAAAAATTTATGAAATTATTAGAGGGAAATTAATTGAAATGTTAGAGAATCAACCTGATAATGTTTCTTTATGTCAAAATGAATTAGACAAAGAAATAAAAAAATTGCAATCATCTCTTACAGATAAACAATTGCGACAATTTGAACTTATAATGAATATTTATACACAATTAATAACATTAAGTGACAATTATAATTTTGAATGTGGTATAAAGATTGGTGAAAAATTAGCCAATGCATTTAAATAATAAAAGCCCTCTTGGAATTAATCAAGAGGGCTTTTATTCCTAAGTTCTTCTGCTGCTTTTCCTATTCTTTCATAAACATAAAATAGCATATGTCTTTTAATTTGTTTGTTTACCATATCAAAAGACACTAAATCATAATATGCTAAAACATGTATTACAGCAAATTTCTTTTCTCCAATGTTTATTTCTTCCAATTTTTCCAACACATCAAACTGTTCTCGAAATTCATTAATTGGTACAGCCGAATTAATAAACAACTCATAACTATCTAATTCTTCATAATTAGAACTTTTATTTAGTTTTTCTACTTTATTTCTGACACAATCAAATATTTCTTTTAAATATGTATCTTCTACTCCATTTGCAAAATTGCCATAGTATTCATATTCATACCTATCATTTTTATGTTTATTATGTATTTTATCTAATTTTCTTTGCAACTTTTGTTTTTTCTTTTCATCTGAACAACAAGATATTTGCCTTTGCAAAAATAAAGCTTCCGACCTACTCCAATATAAGTTTTGCAAAATACTCATTAAACCGTTTTTGTCCGTTCAAAATTATCTCTCCAATACTTCCTACTTTTTAATTATATCATTTTTATATGATTATTTCAATATCTTTCTAATAATATGTTTCCTAAAGTACAAAGCATCAATTTAAAATTAACAACCAAAATGTTATTCAAGTCCTGTCAGTAGGTACTTTTCATACAAGTGCTTTGTGTTGTGTTGGTGCAAAAGTGTTGAACTATTTTAGCAAACAAAATCATTATTTTCAAATAAAAAAAGCTCTAACAAAGAATTTTAATTCTTGTAGAGCTCATTTTAATGTAAAAATTAGGCAAAAATGCCATAAAAAAGTAAAAATCGGTGGAAAAGTCAGAAGACTTTTCCACCGACACACTTGGAGCT
>OFFL01000989.1_pt1 | contig 24553 bp, 10 predicted proteins | sample 1521391 | NCBI WGS metagenome assembly OFFL01 (sample SAMEA3504082, study PRJEB24116) | mouse gut metagenome | biome: mouse gut; feature: mouse-associated habitat; material: faeces | place: Denmark | collected 2011
GTTGAATTTCAATTATTTCAAAGAACTCTTATGATTTTTTAGTGGACACTAATGGAGGTAATTATGTTGTCATAATAGAATAAGGAGTTCACTTTCTCAGGAACTCCTTATCAGAACCATATTTTCACCTTAAGAATTGCACATTGGTAATGTTGATTATTTAAAAATATTATTGTTGATACATTACTACTAACAACTTTTACAAATACGTCATTTGAAGGATTGGAGACTTTAGTACCCAGAGTATCATAGCAAACCGGAGTTGTTCCTTCATCATTGGATATATAGATACATCTTCGCTCCCCGCAATCGGACCATCATTTTGTTCAATAGAAATTGTGTAGGCGATTGTGTTGACTATTTGAACGTGTTGTTTCCACCTTCTCAAAGGTACAGAGTACCGGTATAAGTTGAAGGTGCTTCAGGAATGGACATCAAACATTGAGCCAAGTCAAGATTCCCATAATAAGGAATTGTTCCACCGATGATACGCCCGCTATCATCGGTATTTGCTGCAACGGAGGTGAGAATTACACCGACAAGCTATAAATTCTTAGATAAGTTTTTCATCTTGTTATTTTATGTTGATTTCATATAATCACTTGATTGGTTTTAACGATATGGCATAACCACCTCCAGGAGCAGCTTTCATTTTGAGTTTGGTCTTCGCAGTTACCTTTTTTTTGCTAATTACATATGCTTGCGGATTTGTAGCATAGTTTGCGTTATCGGCATCTGAATATATGGTTGCTTCATATTTTTTGTCTCCGTCAAGGAAACTTAGATCCAGAGTTGATTCATGTCCATCTTCATTGGCTGTACAACCGACAAACCATTCATCAGATCCTTTGGCTTTGCGTGCGGCGACAATATATCGCCCCGGTTCTGCGTCAAGATAACGGCTGTCGCTCCAATCAAGAGCCACCTCCTTGATGAATTGGAAAGCATCACTGTATTTTGAATACATCTCAGGCGAATCGGCGGCCATCTGCAACGGGCTGTACATCGTGACATAAAGGGCAAGCTGTTTGGCAAGCGTACTGTTGACATGTGATTTTGAATCGGGATTCACCTTACTCAGATCCATTTCAAAAATACCGGGAGTATAGTCCATCGGCCCACCTTGAAGCCGTGTGAATGGAAGAATAGTTGTATGCGCAGGGGTATTTCCCTCAAATGCTTCATATTCCGTACCGCGTGCCGATTCATTGCCTATGAGATTGGGATATGTACGGCAAAGGCCTGTCGGGCGAACAGCCTCATGGGCATTGACCATTATGTGATATTTCGCAGCCTCTTTCACGGCATAAAGATAATGGTTGACCATCCACTGGCTGTAATGATGTTCACCCTTTGGCTGGATATTGCCGACATAACCGCTCTTCACTGAGTTATAACCATATTTTTGCATCAATTCATACGCATCACGCATGTGACGTTCATAGTTTGTCACAGCACTTGACGTCTCATGATGCATCATAAGTCTGACACCCTTATTTTTTGCATAATCATTGAGTCCTACGAGGTCAAAATCAGGATACGGCGTTTGGAAATCGAAAACATAATCCTTCATCTTGCCGTGCCAATCCTCCCAACCAATATTCCATCCCTCTACAAGCACTTGGTCAAATCCATGCTCGGATGCAAAGTCGATATATCGTTTTACATTTTCAGTGGTCGCTCCATGCTTACCGTGTGGTGTTGCCTTGCTATAATCGGTCAACCCAAGTTTGACAGATGGTGTTTCCCAAGTGTATGACCACTGTTTAGCATTAGTAATCATATCCCACCATACGCCCATATATTTTACCGGCTTTATCCACGAAACATCATCGTAGGCACATGGCTCATTAAGGTTCAGAATCAGCTTGGATGCAAGAATATCACAGGCATTGTCACTCACCATAACGGTGCGCCATGGTGTGCGGCACGGAGTCTGAAGCGACCCCTTATCACCGAGAGCATCAGGAGTGAGCCATGATGTGAATGTCATAGTCGTATCATTCAGATTGAGGTGCATACATGAATAATCAATCAACGCGGCTTCGTGTAGATTGATATATAGTCCATCATCAGTCTTCATCTGCAAAGACGTCTGCACGCCCGTGGGCGAAAAGGTTGTCTGTGATAAATTATCCGTGATTGATTTCTCCATGTGCTGTCTGATTTCAGACAATCGAGACTCAGTATAACTGTATTCCTGCGTGTCATAATCTCCGGGAATCCACCATGCGATATGGTCGCCTGTCATTACAAACTCCGTGCGTTCATCAACAAGGGTAAAATAAATAAGCTGACGTTGATCCGGGAATTCATATCTGAACCCGATACCATCGTCATAGGCCCTGAATCGGATATTCATCAACCGATTTGTCTCTTTCTGGCGCAACGACACTAATAGTTCTGTATAATTGTTTCTTACCTCGGCTGTCTCGCCCCACACCGGCTGCCATGTTTCATCCAGTGAATCCCGGACGGAGCCAATTAATTCAAAATTCTCGGTAAGATTTGTATTATCCTTGAGAATAAAACCCATCCGGCTCGGCTTTATTACAGTTTCAGACAAACGCGCCACACTATAAACCGGCACTCCGTCAGTATTGACGTCAAACGTAACATCAATTATACCGCCGGGAGATGACAAGGTTTCCGCTGCCAATATACCGGGGAAAAGCAGCCCAAATATTATCGCTTTAAATTTCATGACAAAATATTGTTTGGTGTTATTAAAGCTGTAAAAAATGCAGAGTAAGCCATCAGGTTTAGGCTTACTCTGCAACCTTAAAACAATCTGTTAAACATCAAATTGAACAGGGACTCAATTTAGCGCACCACGACCTTCTGGACATGAGAGCCTTGACGTTTGATATAAATACCGTTAGATGGGTTTGTAACCTTTTGACCTTGAAGGTTGAAATACTCTACCGTGCCATCATTTCCAGGATCTATCACCTCATTGATGGCACTTGCTTCTCCTTTGGAGCGGACAAGGACAAGTTTGGAGATAGTGAACCCCTGACCTATAATTCGGATTGAGCCGTCCCAACCGTTAAAATCACTGCTCGGAAGTTTGTCAATCGCCTCCTGAGTAATGGTCAAGGTATATGATCCGCTTTCAGTGATAGGCTGATTTGTACGGGTCCCATCAACCACACTACCGGCATAACCAGGCACATCAGTTTTACCATAGTTGGTAGTAATGGCAAAAGCTGCATCATCAACTCCGGGCAGGATTTCATAATCCATTTTTATGCGCCATCCCACTTCGGCCGAAGTGATGACCCCGCGACCAAACTCGCAACCAGGCCACCAGTTGTTGGTCATGTCGTAGGGACAGGTAACGAGAGATTCCTCATCGCTTACGGTGAGATATGCTTTTGTGATGGTCACACCCTCGCCACATATTCTGACTGAGCCGTCATAATTGATGGCACCGTTATCTTTGAGCAGGGCGATAGCCTCCTCGGTAATGGTGTAGTTATATACACCATCCTCACTGACATTGAGATTCATCTCTTTCTCTCCGGCAGTACCCTCGAAACCGGGCATCTTAGTGTTGGAGTAGTTGGTACAGAGAGTGAAACTGTGACCTTCGGATGAGGAATTGATTGTGTATTCAAAGGTGAACACAGTACCCGGCTGTGCGGAGGTGAAATTGGTCTTGTCGATACAAAGTCCCGGATACCAGCCAGTCTCTCCATTGTCAAGATTCACGGGCGTCTCGATGAGAGGCTGCTCCAATGCCATGGCAGAGAGAGCCATTGATGCACAAAATGCGCACAGAAGTGATTGTTTAAACATAATAGGTATATTTTAAAGGTTATTATTTGTTAGCTGCGTTAATTATTGTATCTGTCAAATCCGGTTCATACCAGCTGACATTCTGCCTGTCGAGAAGCCCCATCCACCAAAGACACTTTATGCCTCTGGCTTTGGCATGAGAGATGACATAATCGGCATAAGCCATACGTTGGTCGGGATTATCTTTATTCGCCGCACCAAGCTCCCCAAATATTACAGGGATGCCCTGATTGATAAAGCGGGTGGCAACACGGTTGATGATTTCATCGACCTCTTTGCGACCGGCGGCAGTAAACTCTGTGGCCGACATATCCTCACTGTCTCCTGCAAATTGCCAAGGACTGTACATGTGGACCTCGGCGATTATGCGGCGGGGTGTAGGATCGTCAGGCAAACTCCATGCCTCTAACGAGTGGGCATTATGAGTGGCTGCATAGGTGGGAATGGTCAGACATCGCCACACATTGTGACCACCGGTATAACGTACCACATCCACAAAAGTCTGCGCAAGTTCAGAAACAAACTCATAGTTCACATCATCAGTGCTGTCCCAATTCGTGCGACTGTCAAGAATCTCATTGAACGCACCAAAAATCAGTTTCGAGTCATAATCCGCGAAACGAGTCGCTATCTGATGCCACAATTTAGAATAGCGATCAAGGATAAAGTCACGGTTGGAAGGATTTGCGCAGAGCCATCCGGCTTCGCCAACGCCGGGCGTGCCCGTGTCGTGGTGCACATTGATGATGCAATACATCCCTTCGTCGAGGACATAATTGACCACCTCCTCCACGCGGGCCATCCAAGGTTCCTTCACGTTGCCGTTTGAATCAAGATGTCCCCACCATGTCACAGGAACACGTATGGCATTGAATCCTTTCTCCTTGAACGCATGGATCATCTCACGGGTTGCAAGCGGTTGTCCCCAGCATGTCTCCCAAGCGACGATATTGTCTGCATCAAACCAATCACCTTGAGCATCCAAAGTATTACCCATATTCCATCCGGCAACAATATCATTTACGACAGCTGCGGCCGTCATTGTGCCCGATGAATCCTTTTCGCTCAGTTGTGTAAGAGTGAGCACTGAAGTTTGGCCTCCGCCGGTCAATCTGATATTGGCCTTGCGCGGTTGGTCTCCGGTATTCTCATTGATGCTCAGCTTGATGTGTACCTGCTGATATTCCACATCCGGGTCAATAGGAGTCCCTGAAAAATTTGACAGCTCAACCCAGTCGGCATCACACTCCAGACGCCAATCGACATTGGCATTTACATCAATCATCGCCGTTACAGGAAAACACTCCACTTCATAGTCGGAGAGCTCTACATCAGTACCGACTTTGGTAAATTTCACATACGGATTATCAACCGTAGTCACATCATCGTCGCTGCAACTCCATAGGAGTATCGCGGCAAGAAGCGATATTATATATCTGAGTTTCATATTGTCAAGGTTTTACGTAAAGACGGAAGTTATCAAGATAGATATGGAAGGTGTGACCAACATCCGAGTGGCGTGTATAGACCATAAAGTTATCTCCACCGGTGTTAAGAGCGCACCAATCGCCATAGGTGGCTGCATTAGTAAGGTCGGAAGCCGGCACGGCAACAGTAAACCATTCGCCGACAGGAGTATTGCCGCTGATATGGTCGGCAATCGGAGTCTGACCGTCATCTCGTCCGTGATGAGTCAGGTCAAGATAGGTGATGCTGAAATGTCCTCCGTTCTGCACTTCATGTTGCAGATAGACTTCAAAACGCAGCTCAATCTCCGAAGTAGGAGTAGAGGCGGGAATAGCCGTCGGGGATGACATACCGTTGTAATTGGCATTACCCCACCACCAGCCTACCTGGCCTTCAAAACCGATATACTCTCCTGAATGAGTTGCAGGTGGCGTTGTCGGTGCTTTGTTGAACTTGCCAACAGTCGATGTGTACCAACCCCAACCGTGCGACATCTCATGTCCGTCATAGTCGATGAGCATAAGATCATAGTTATAGACGTTAACCGATGCACGGCCGCCCATCGTATGGAGCGTAAGTTTACCGCCGTTTTCGGGCAACTGTGGCATTATGAATGAAAGCCAACTTTGATCGGGCGATGTGGTGATCTCCTCGGCCGGAATGGTAAATTCTCCGCAGACATCAATGTCAAGCACTTCAAGGAGATTCTTTCCATAGATTGTCACCTTGCTTCCAAGAATCGGGCAATCGCTTGATATATCCGTGATCTCAGGTTCGGCTACACCCTTTGCGAATCCATAGTATGCTGTTCCGGCAAAGGCTTTCACTACAATATAACCTTTGTCAACAATGGTTTCTGGCATAGTCACAGTTATATGGTCGCTCGTTTCATTGACAGTCCAGGACTGCATGGGATAGCACACCACTGTGTCCATATCGGTGAGATATACACTCTCCACCTCATGGAAAAGCGAACCGTAAATATCCAACGGTTGGCCGGGGACTACGGCATACGTTCCGTCAGGCAATTCGGTCAATTCCACCTGATAATAGTCTATGACAGGCTCACCGGCGACAACACTGAAAGCGTATGTGCAAGAACCATGCGAGGTGACGAGACGAATCTCCTTCCTGATGGTTTGATCCTCGCCATAAACAGTCAGGTCACCGGGTACAGTCGCAATCAGATGAGTTGAGGTATTGTAGTTGGCATTGAAGCTCACCTCCTGATCATTTATATAAAGGTGTTGCGCGCCGTCCAGATTGTGGCCTACAAGTACAATCATATTACCGCGTGTGACAGTAGTGAACAGACTGTCGGCTTTATCCGGGTCGGTGATGCGCACGCCTGTGATTTCAGGCACACCCGACGATGAATTGTCATCATCGCTGCACGATGACAATATACCGATCATAAGTGGCAATATCATCATGAACAAATATTTGAGTTTCATATATTGATAGTTAGGCATGGTTAATAATAAGGCTGTGGGGCCACGTTGCGGCTCAGAAGCGGATTCTGAATGACATCGGCCTCAGGGTAAGGAAGAAATACATTGTCATGAGTCATCGTGACAGTGATTTCGGGATAAGACCATTTATGATCACCCTCATCTTCATAAAATACCATAGTGCCGTCCTTCTCTTTGTACAGAGGTGCGGCGATACCTCTCTGCTGGGCATTGAAATATGCCATCATCTTTTCAGGCTGCCATTTATACCAGCTCACCATATCAAGCCAGTTGACATATTCCATGGCGAACTCAACACGACGTTCACGGATTATATCATCAAATGTAATTTTATCTTTCACAGGAACTTCGGCTCGTTCACGCAGCTTATTGAAGTATTCCAGACCCTCACCACCGGTAAGTTCAGCACTATTACCAATACAGGCTTCAGCAAGGGTTAGATAGCAGTCGGCAAGGCGGATGAGATAGGTGTTGAGCGGAGAGTTCATTGACTTGACATAGCCGTCATTGTCATCATCAGGACCACCGATAGCACCTTTCTTTATCTTGGCCCAGCTTCCTGTAAATGTATATCCACCATCCGAGATACAGATGTAGGGATAGAATGAGCCCTTTGTGAAATATGTAGCGTTACGACGGATTGTGTCAGTGCGTTCATACTGCTTGAGCATGTCCATCGGAATGTTGTCCGAACCACCCCACACATTCACGCCACCTGTAATCTCAGTACCAAAACATAGGTCGGCGTAAAGAGTATTGCAATAATACCATGAGCCGTTGGGTACCCATTGCAGGGCAAGCAGAGACTCCTGATTATTGTTGTGCTTATACTTAAATAAATCCGCGTAATCATCCATCAGTTGCAAACCGCTGTTGCGGCATACATCAAGGGCTGTCTGACGGGCCAATTCCAAGTCTGCCTCATCGCGGGTTGGTTTATCCCAACCTGAACGTGACAGATAGACTTTAGCAAGAAAAGCCTTGGCACTCCATGACGTCGCACGTCCTTTTGCGGCAGACTCCGGCAGATTTTCGGCAGCAAACGAAAGGTCGTTGATTATGAACCGAAAGATGTCAGATTCAAGATGACGAGGCTGGACTGGATTGTCAACTATAGTCTGGTTTTGCTCAAAGAGAATCACAGGCCCCCACATACGCAGCAGGTAGAAGTAGGCGATACCGCGCATCAGACGAGCCTCGCCAAGTGCCGTGAGTTTTGCTTTCTCAGTGACATCCGCACTGCATTTTGTTGAGACAGCATCAATCACCGAATTGCTCATGACTACGACGGAATACAATCCTTGCCAAGCCTTGACAAGATGTCCGTCAAGTGCTGTGACCTGATTCAATCCCCATTGAGGATCTTGATACTTATTATAATGCTCATTAGCTCTCACACTGCCAACAAGGTGAATGGCACGCTCGTGGTAATCAAACCAGCAGCGGTTGTAGAGAGAGGCAGTCGCGGCCTGAAGTGCGGCGTCACTGACATAGAATGTTTCCTCCACATAGTTACCCTGCGGTTGCCGGTCAAGGAAATCGTCGCTGCATGATGTGCAGATTCCCATGACAACTCCAAGAGCGATATATTTAAAGAGTTTCATATCGGACTGATTTAAAAGTTAATGTTTAGGCCCAAGGTGTAGATGCGCTGGGTCGGATAGCGGGCATGATCTATACCTCGGAGGAGCACACCCTGATTATAGGCTCCGATTTCAGGGTCATATCCATCATACCCGGTAATGGTGAAGGGATTCTGTATGTTGACATACAGGCGCAGACGCTCGATTGAAGCCTTGCGTGTGATTGATCCAGGCAAGGTATAGCCAACAACAATATTCTTTACACGGAGATATGAAGCATCCTCGACAAAACGGTCGCTGACACGGTTATTGTTGTTCAGGTCAGCAGGCCATACACGCTGTATGGTGGCTGTCGAAGCGTTTGTAACATGATAATTGGTGAAATCATCACCGCCATCCGGGTCAATCTTACCGGCTACCGCATGGTTGGCGACCTCTTTCAACCGGCCACCGGCATTGGGAGATGGATTGGCATATTTCTGACGTATGTAGTTAAATACCTTATTACCAACCACAGCATGAAGGAATATGCTTGCGTCAAAATCACGCCATGTGAAATTGTTGGTGAAGCCAAGCGTGAATTTAGGCTCAGGATTACCTATGTAAGTGCGGTCTTTCTCATCTATCACGCCATCGTTATTTAAATCTTCAAACAGGAAGTCGCCATACCATACGCTGCCTTCACCTATGCTTTGGTCGGTGGGGAGAGCCACGATCTTATGGTTGCCACTCGCATCAAGCAGATAGTTTCCATCATGGTCTTTCTGATAAAAATCCTCAGGATTGGTAATCATACCCTTGACTTTATATCCATAGAATTGAGCCAGCGGTTCGCCGACCTGAGTATAGGTATATGTCGTGCGGTTAATGTCTCCTTGAATACCTGATGATTCGGTGTTAAGTTTCGTCACCTTATTCCGATTGAGCGAGAACGTCAGGCTCGATGACCACTGAAAAGTACGGTTACTGACGTTTATCGTATTGAGGGTAAACTCGAAACCCTTGTTCAACAGTGCACCCGTATTAATCCACGGAGCAGTGATGATATTCTCACCACCTTTACCGTAATAAGGCAAAGCTGCTTTCATGAGCAGATTGTCGGTCTTTTTATAGTAAGCATCTACTATAAATTCAAGACGGTTATTGAAAAGCGCGAGGTCAATACCGACATTATAGGAATTGGTCTTTTCCCATTTCAGATTGGCATTGGGATAATTGCCCACATGAAATCCCGACCCCCATATGGTCTCGTCGGAGGTCATTGATGCGCCATAGGCGAAATTTCCAGCGTTCTGGTTTCCGACCAAGCCCCATCCGAGTCGCAGTTTCAAAGAATTGACCACATCGACATCTCGCAGGAAGCTCTCGTTCTTGATTCGCCATGCCAATGCCACCGATGGGAACCAGCCCCAACGGTTGTTAGGACCGAAAGCCGATGATCCGTCAGCACGTAAGGTTGCGGTGAGCAGATAACGGTCATCCCATGAATAGTTTATACGGCCATAGTATGACTCTATGGCCCAGTCACTCTTGTTACTTGCATTTTTAGCTGTAAGTGCATCGCCGGGATCAAGTTCCGGGACTGAGTTGATGAAGTAATTGTCTCGCTGTCCCCAAAGTGTCTCCCATGTGCCCTGCTGGGCCTCATGGCCGGCCATGGCCTGAATATGATTCTTGCCAAAATCACGCGTCCATGTCAGATAGGTCTTAAAGGATGAATAAGTACTGTTATTTGCACGGCGTTGGCTTTGGGCGACCTGAGTATATGTAGGATATTCATATACCGGCTGATAGTAATACCAGTTGTTATAGTTGAAGTTACCACCATATTCCACACGTATGTCAAAACCATAAGGCAGTATTATATTGGCATACAGGTTATAGTTAAGATCAAGCCCCTTGTTGTAATTCTCACGCATGAGAGCCTCTGCTACAGGGTTGGAGAAGTATATTCCGTAATCATTCACTTCGGCCATACCCCACGATCCGTCAGGATTTCTGGCCGGGACTTCGGGCAACTGGCTCAATGCAGTGGTTATTACACTTGTATTATCGATTGTATTGTTCTTCTTTGTTCTTGATGCCGAGAGATTTGCTCCTACTTTAAGCCATTTGGCTATATTAGTATCAATGTTTGTGCGCAAATTGAATCGCTCGAAATCTGACCCGATGGCTATACCGTCCTGCGACATATAGCCGCCGGAGATAGAGTAAAGAGTTTTCTCGCTGCCACCTGAAACATTTATTTGATGCGATGTCATCATGGCTGTGCGGAATATCTCGCCCTGCCAGTCAGTGCCTTCGCCGAGAATTGAGGGGTCGGCGAACTCCTCGCGCCATCCCCAGCCCAACACGTCACTGCGATGATTCATATATTCGGCATATTCCCTGAGATTCAACACATCGAGTTTTTTGGGGAGCTGCTGCCAACCGACATAACCGTCATAACTCACCTTGGTTTTGCCGGCTTTACCTTGCTTGGTGGTAATAAGCACAACGCCATTGCTCGCACGCGAACCGTAAATAGCTGTGGCGGAGGCATCTTTAAGCACCTCCATACTTTCTATATCGGAAGGGCTCAGAGATGACAATGCGCTTGAATTTCCATCAGTCTGACCAGAGACGGCAATACCGTCAATCACATACAGCGGCTCATTGCCATTGAGCGAGTTGAGACCGCGGATGCTTACCGAAATACCACCGCCCGGAGCTCCTGAATTATTAGTCACATTCACACCGGCAGCTTTGCCCTGCAATGCCTGATCAACTGAAGTGGCGATATTCTTGCGCAATTCGTCACCGGTAACTGAGACCACCGAGCCTGTGATGTCACTGCGTTTCATTGTTCCGTAGCCTACCACCACAACCTCGTCAAGCATCTGAGTGTCCTCTTGAAGTGTTACATCATAGGTAGTACGATTAGGAGAGATCTTAAAAGTTTGTTCCACATATCCGATATAGGATACAATAACTGTCGCTCCTGAAGGGGCTGAGAGTGAGAACTGTCCGTCAGCATCGGTCGATACACCCTGCGGTGATTTCTTGAGCCTGACAGTCGCGCCAATCAACGGTTCCCCATCGGTTGCTGATGTGACTGTCCCGTGTATCTTCACTTCATTTTGTGAGTAAAGTGTCAGCGGAAGCAACATCAGACAAAGAATCAGACTGCGGATGCGATTCCTCATCTGAAGGTAAGGGTAAGGTTTGTTCTGCGTCATGGTTGCATGAAATTAGATTTTGATTGAATTACCGGCAAAATTATATTTCGGGAAATATTCCGAAGTTGAAAGATTGCTAATTTTGGTTTGTGATTATCCAGTTAACACAATCGGGTTTGCAGCCGTCTATTTTTGGTTTGATTTTTGCTAAAAAGCATATTTACAGTCTATCTTACAGCGGTATTTTCCGTATATTTGTGACATGGTAACTATTCGTCACATATTGTTTACACTTTTTGCTGTGCTTGCATTTACTTTGGAAGTCTCCGGGCGAGACACCACTGTGAAGCACTACAATGTCTCTACCGGGCTTAGTGGAGACCGAATCTTTTCTCTTGCACAGGACAGCCTCGGTTTCATCTGGTGTGCCTCCCATTGGGGTATAGACCGGCTGGATGGAAGAAGTGTTAAAACCTATTACCCTCAACACAATGGAGAGACAGTCAACCTGTATTCACATCAGACAAGGATATGTACATCCGGCAAGTATGTGTATGTAGCGACACAAAATGGATTCATATTCCGCTTTGATCCATATTCCGACTCTTTCAAAGAAGTTGTTGATCTTAGCGAGACAATAAGTGACAGAGAGTTTGTGCAGAATGACTTGTTCATAGACAACCGTGGGGATTTGTATATGGCTACTTCGGATGGACTATATAAGTATTCCGCTAAGAGAGGCATTGAAACCATAGATGATTCTCACCCCGTAACCGGTATTATCGGTGATGGAAACGGCACAGTGTATTATGCTGTCAAAAACATACTCTGCTGTTATTCTTCGGGAATATCGCAGCCGGCAGTCCAATGTGATGAATCAATCAAAACCTTGCATTATATGGGACGGCGCGTCTATATTGGCACTTATGGTGGCAGTCTCTATATATACGATGAAAATGCTGACGAACTTATAAAATCAAAAGCTCTTGACCGTAAGGTACATATAACATCCATATCTAACGGACGTCCCGGAGAATTGTTGATAGGTACTGACGGTGCAGGATGCCATGTATATGATATTCATGCCGACTCCATAGTGCGGACATTTTCCAACACATCCGGCACAAACGATGATGGCCTGTCAATATCGGGCAATTCCGTCATGGATGTCCTGAGCGATCGGGACGACAATGTATGGATTGCAACTTTCAGCGGGGCTATTTCAATGATTCCAAGTGGTAGAAGCCACTGTCGTGTGATATATCCTCCATCAGCAGCCAATATCAGTAATGCAATGATGGTGCAACGAAACGGTACAGTCTGTTATGCTTCCGACGATGGTGTCTATACCTATGAGCCCACACTCAACAAATGGCATCTTTACGCTGCAACTATGTCTCCAAAAGGCCCGATATTGAATCTTGATGAAGACAAAGAGGGCAACCTTTGGGCCGGAGGTTTCGGCTGCGGTATATTAAAAATCAATCCATTGTCCGGGGAAGCGAATCAATATACCAAAGATAAACCACTATTTGGTACGCCCCTTAACAGCGATTATATTGCAAGTTTGACAGTACATGGCAATAAATTATGGCTTGGCAGCTACTCCGATGGGAAACTGATGGAATATGATCTTGACTCAAAGCAGGTCAAAACATATAACATACCTGATGTACATTCCATTACAATCATCGAAGATAATATCGTTGTATGCGGACAATCCATTCAGTTTACATTGCTGAATCCAATGACCGGTGAAGTTAAAGTTGTGCCAACCAATGTCGCAATAAACGATATACTCTCGGTTAATGGAACCATATGGCTTGCTACATCCGGCAAAGGTATTTTGACCTATGATGTGAAGGCCGATATTCTTGCCGATTTATCATCAAATATCCCGGAGATGCGTTACATCATGGCAATGGAATATTCCGGGAATGACAATGTTGTATATCTGACTACTCAGAAACAATTCTACAAAGTTGATGTCAACTCAGGCAAAGTCTCGGATGTCGGACGAATTGCGGGATTGAGTCCTATGACATTCAACGAACGTGCCATGTGCATGTTGTCACCCACACGTCTCCTTTTAGGCTCTTCAAGATATGCTATGGAGGTTGACATCAGCAATGACATTTCGAAGAGGAACATTCCCTATATATATTTCAGCGATCTTAAAGTAGCGTATTCCGAAATTGCGCCCAAAGATGACAATACCATCTTGCCCGCCTCGCTTGACTGCATCGACAGGCTCGATCTCCCATATGGTCAGAACTCCTTTTCAATAGGTTTCTCTATGGTTGATTTCCGTGAGTCCAGCTTCCTTGAATTTGAATATCGGTTGACTCCTTTTGAGGATGAATGGATTAGCGAGACGGACTATCGAGCCAGTTATACAAATGTACCATCGGGGAAATATGTATTCCAACTACGTCTGAAAGATAATCGGACCGACGAGATAGTGGCCCAAAAAGATTTATCCATCCATATAGATGGCCCTGTGTGGACTAAACCGTGGATGTACGTGATATATCTTATTATTGCGATACTGCTGGGATGGCTGATAATTCGTCTGGTCAAAAGCAGGTTGAAACAGTCCTATTCCGAGGAAAAGATGAAACTGTTCACCGAGATGGCACATGAACTGCGTACCCCGGTAGCACTCATAAAAGCTCCGTTGAGCGAACTGGCCGATAACAAGAGTCTTTCGGATGAAAACCGTGCCACTCTTGAGATTGCCATACGTAATACAGACCGACTGCATGAACTGACCACACAACTGATGGATTTTCAGAAAGCGGATGCAAACGCCATGATACTCAATAGCTCGACTGTTGACATTCATGAGTTCATCACCATGCGGCTTGGCCCGTGGGAATACAGGGCTAAACAAAAGGGGCTCGATTTTTGCACCGACATAGAGCGTCTGCACGGTGTCGTGACCGCTGTTGATATGTCAAAAATGGAAGCAATACTCACCAATCTGCTTTCAAACGCTATAAAATACACCGACAATGGCACTGTCACAGTCAAAGGCTGGCAGGAAGATGATTTCTATTGCATCTCTGTATCTGATACAGGCATCGGTATTCCGGCCAATGAGTTGAAACACTTGTTCCGCCAATTCTTCCGGGCACGCAATGCAAGAAAATCACAAGTAGGTGGCACCGGTATCGGTCTTATGCTTACCCACAAATTAGTAGAATTGCACAGAGGCGAAATCACGGTATCAAGCAAGGAGGGTACCGGGTCGTCCTTTACGTTGAAGTTCCCGATAAGGCAAGAGGAATCTGTTGAGACTAATTCCAACGACGAAACACTGTCATCGCTGCATGATGAGACTGTCATGATTATTGATGACAACAATGACATGCGCGATGTCCTGAAGAAGTCACTGGAGCAAAGCTATAACGTCATGACTGCGAAAGATGGAGTGGAAGCGATTGACCTCATAAAGGAGAATATGCCTGATATAATCGTCTCAGACCTAATGATGCCACGGATGAATGGCGAAGAACTGTGCCGCAATCTGAAAAATAATGTCGAAACAAGCCATATACCATTCATTTTGCTCACAGCCGTCTCGGATCGCACGACAAAGGCAAGTGCTTTTGAATGTGGTGCGGATGATTATATCACCAAGCCTTTTGACAACACCGAACTGAAAGCCCGCATAAGAATCCATCTGCGGCATAGCCGGAAATTGAAAGAATCACTTCAGTCAACCGACACGTCAACAGATGAGGCAGACTTCATCAATCCCCTCGACCGGGAATTTATGGAGAAACTGACATCGCTGATTGATAAGAATATCGACAACCCAGACTATTCAGTCAGCATCATGAGTTCTGATATGGCCATGAGTCGTGCAACGCTCTACAATAAACTAAAAGCTGTGGCCGGACAATCGCCAAATGACTTCATAAGATTGCAACGGTTGAAAAAAGCAGCCGAACTTTTGAAACAAAACCGCTATACAATTGCCGAAGTCGCAGTTATGACAGGTTTCTCGGACACAAAATATTTTGCGACTGTGTTCAAACGTCAATTCGGAAGCACCCCGTCATCCTACGGAAAACAGTCTAAACAGTTATAATAGATTTCACAATGATACCCAAGCGATTAACCAGCAGACTCATTATCAGTTCATTTATAGTACTGTTATCATCACTACCGTCTATTGCTACATCCAAAGACGACAATGCCCAGAAGGTCAAGGCGATAATCACCAAAGTCAATGATAAATGGCAGACCGAACACTCACCGGAAACTAACGCTTTTTGGGACAATGCGGCCTATCATACCGGGAATATGGAGGCATCCATGCTTACAGGAAACAATGTTTGGCTTGATTATTCCCAACGTTGGGCCGAACACAATGATTGGAAAGGGGCCAAAAGCGATGACCGTAACAGTTGGCGACTTGACTATGGCGAGACCGATGATCATGTGCTTTTCGGAGACTGGCAGATATGCTTCCAGACCTATGCCGATCTGTACAATATGCTTCCTGATGGCATACGCATCCGGCGCGCACGGGAGGTGATGGAATATGAGATGTCAACTTCCCGTAATGACTACTGGTGGTGGGCCGACGGTCTGTACATGGTAATGCCCGTCATGACTAAACTCCACAGGATTACCGGTGACAATCGTTATCTCGACAAACTCTATGAGTATGTTTGTTACAGCGATTCCATAATGCTCGACAACGAAACAGGGCTATACTACCGCGATGCAAAATATGTCTATCAAAAACACAAAAGTGTCAACGGCAAAAAGGATTTTTGGGCGCGTGGTGATGGTTGGGTGCTTGCCGGACTTGCCAAAGTTCTTAAAGATTTGCCCAAAGACTATCAGCACCGCGATTTTTTTATCAACAAATACAAACGTCTTGCCGATGCTGTCGTTGCATCACAGCAACCTGAAGGATATTGGACACGCTCAATGCTTGACCCGCAACATGCACCGGGTTACGAAACCAGTGGAACAGCATTTTTCACCTATGGATTGCTATGGGGTGTAAACAACGGCTATCTCAACGATGAAAAATATCTTGATGCGGCATTGAAAGGCTGGGGTTATCTCCGTGACATTGCTTTGCAGAAAGATGGCACGGTCGGCTATGTCCAGCCTATCGGCGAAAAGGCGATTCCCAGTCAGACTGTCGATGCGAAATCCACCTCGAATTTCGGTACGGGTGCATTCTTATTAGCCGCATGTGAGTATGTGCGTTATCTTGATTCAAATGCGGCAGACAATGACCGTGCCTATTGGGTTGCGCTTGCCGAGAAAATGGCTCGTCCTGTATTATCCAAAATGTCTGAGGGTCGCCTTCAAAAAGAAATGCTGGTCGAGGTGAGTCCCAACTGGGACGGACGCGACAAACGAGTCACTTACATGGAAACTTTTGGCAGACTTATGGCCGGAATAGCTCCGTGGCTTTCATTACCTGACGATGATACGGACGAAGGAAAAATTCGTAAAGAGTTGTGTGAAATGGCTTTGAAAAGCTATACAAACGCAGTTGATCCCGATAGCCCAGACTATCTTCTGTGGCAAGGCCAAGGTCAGGCACTCGTGGATGCCGCTTACGTTGCCGAATCATTCCTGAGGGCTTACGATGCTTTATGGATGCCACTCGATGATGTAACCAAGCAACGTTATATCAAGGAGTTTACAGGTATGAGAAATGTTGATCCTCCATACACCAACTGGGTGCTGTTCTCCTCAACCATCGAAAGTTTTCTCGCCAAAATCGGAGCGAGCTATGACCAATATCGCGTAAATTCAGCCATACGCAAGGTCGAAGAATGGTACACCGGTGACGGATGGTATGCAGACGGGCCGGAATTTGCCTTCGACTATTACAGCAGCTATGTGTTTCACCCCATGTATCTCGAAACCCTTCAAGCCATGACGGATTCAAAGGCATATACACGCATCCACTATCACAACTACTATAGCCGAGCATTGAAACGTGCGCAAAAATATTCTCTCGTATTGGAACGATTGATTTCGCCCGAAGGCACATTCCCTGTTTTCGGACGTTCAATTCCATATCGTATGGCTACCATGCAACCGCTCGCGCTGATGGCATGGTATGAGAAACTTCCGGCAGGTATCACCAACGGACAGGTCAGAGCCGCACTGACGGCAGTCATGCATCGTATGTTTGACGGCAAAGAAAACTTCAACGAAGCAGGATTCCTGACCATAGGATTTGCCGGGCGTCAACCAAACGTTGCAGATTGGTACACCAATAACGGTTCCCTTTACATGACCTCACTCGCGTTTCTCCCGTTGGGACTACCATCTACGCACCCTTTCTGGACAGACGCTCCTCAACCGTGGACTTCATGCAAAGCATGGGGTGGAGAGCCATTCCCGAAAGACCATCATTGGAGCGATGGAGGTAAATTTCATGATTTGTTCTAATTTCTGAACACATGTTGCAACACATCATCATATCCGCCATTCTTCTCATTGTGCCACTGCTCTCATCCGGTGAAATAAAAGTGACACATGTTGCCGACGGTTACAGTGCGACCTCAGTCAATACGACAATCTTCAGAGGCTCGGCTCTTACATCTCACGGCAACTATCAGTATGTTGCATTTTACGACCCCGACGGATACGTTACCATCGGGCGACGCACTCATGATGACAAGTCATGGACTCTGCAACGTTCTCCTTACCGTGGCAATGTCAGAGATGCCCACAATGGAATCTCGATTGGTGTGGATGGTGATGGTTATCTTCATGTAGCATTTGACCATCATGGGACACCATTGAAATATTGTCGTTCCACCGCAGCGGGAAGCATACAGTTGGGAGAGCTTGAACCAATAATCGAGCAGGATGAGAACGACATCACTTATCCTGAATTTCACACATTACCCGATGGTACTTTGCTTTTTGTATATCGTTCAGGATATTCAGGCGGAGGAAATATGGTTATGAACAGCTATGATCCGAAAACCGGTAAATGGACACGTATCCATGATGTGCTGATTGATGGGGAAGGTCTGCGCAACGCTTATTGGCAAATTTGTGTAGATAAATCAGGGACAATACATCTCTCATGGGTGTGGCGCGAGACATGGATGGTGGAGACCAATCATGACCTGTGCTATGCCAAGTCAACAGACGGAGGCAAGAGTTGGGTACGAAGTGATGGTTCGCCATACTCATTGCCAATCAGGGAGGTCTCCGCAGAGTTAGCTTGGTCAATTCCTCAGAACTCCGAATTGATCAATCAGACTTCAATGGCAGCGACTCCTGACGGAAGACCATTGATTGCTACCTACTGGCGTGATGCAGACGATTCCATCCCTCAATTTAGACTGGTGTGGCATGATGGTGAGAAATGGAACATGGAATGTGTCGGTAAACGCTCGACACCTTTTACATTGGCCGGGGGTGGGACTAAGATGATACCTATTTCCCGACCGAAAGTCACATCTGATAATTCCAATATATATTATATATTCCGCGATATTGAACGTAAAAACAGAGTCTCGATAGCCATCAAGGGCAAAGAAGATGAGCATTGGTTGATAACAGACCTTACCGACTACGATGTTGATGCCTGGGAACCTTGCATTGACGATAAACGATGGCGTGACAGCAACTCGTTGAATATATATGTCCAGAAAACATCTCAGGGAGATGGCGAGAAAGTCACCGTAACGCCACCACAACCTATTGAAATAATCGAATATACCATAAACCGGATTCCCGTTAATCTGGCAAACAATCTTGATATTGACCGGACAGATATGGTTGAATTGGACAACCGTTTTGCGAAAAATATCACTGTTATTGATTATATGGGGCATGAGGTGCCACACCAAATCACCTATGATAACAAATTAATCTTCCCGGCGAGTGTCAACCGAAATTCAGAAGTTATCTATCATATCATAGAGGGTTATCCATCACAAGCAGATACTGTTGCCTGTGGCAAGCTATATCCCGAACGCTTGGATGACATGACTTGGGAGAATGATCTGTCTGCTTACCGTGCATACGGCCCTTCTTTACAGAAATCAGGAGAAAAAGCATTTGGTTATGATATATGGACTAAATCGGTACCTTACCCTGTTGTTTCACAACGTTATCGGGACCACATGAATGGAAAATCATTCCATGTTGATCACGGTAATGGTATGGATGTCTATTCAGTCGGCCCAACTTTAGGAGCCGGGACTGCGGTGATGCTTGACTCTTTGGGAAATATCCTTTACCCGTGGTGCTTCAAAGATTATGAGATTCTTGATAATGGGCCATTGAGATTTACAGTAAGACTGATTTACGAGAATGAAATCCGGCTTATAGCTTTAGATGCAGGCTCACATTTCAATAAAACCGAGGTCTGTTTTAAGGCCTTGTCTGACTCAGTGACAGTAGCGGCCGGTTTTGTAGTGCATCATAGTGATAATAATGCCCGTTTTGTCGCTCCGGCTCATGACTACTTCCTTGCCGGTTATGCTGATCCGACCGACAATCAGGCAAGTGATAATGGTGAAATCTATGTTGGAATCATTGTCCCTGGCTCAAATATTTCATCCGAGTTTCGCCCTGTTGACGATAGTATAGCTGTAGGTCATTTATTGTTAAAGAGTGGGCTTTTCCTGATTAATAAACCATTCATTTATTATTGGGGCAGCGGATGGAGCAAAGCCTCAGTCAAAAGTATTGAGAATTGGAAAAATATAATAACAAAATACATATTGCTAAAAACAAACCCATTGAAAATAACTGTCTTACAATGAATTTCTACAAAATGCTTGCATTGGTGAGCGTATGCTTGCTGAATTTCCCGGCGTCGGCCAATGATGATTGGGAAAATCCTGAAGTCTTTGCCATTGGACGTGAAGAGCCACGGGCGACTGCGTTTCCCTATCCTTCGGCAAAAGATGCTTTGGGTGGGAAGCATGAGGAGTCGCCATATTTTATGAATCTTAACGGCAAGTGGGCTTTTAAATTCTCGCCCAAACCCGCGTTGCGTCCCGCTGACTTCTATCAGTCGGGGGCCGACACTTCCGATTGGGATTCAATTCCCGTTCCATCCAACTGGGAGATGCTTGGCTACGGGACGCCCATCTATACGAATGTGGAATATCCCTTCCCGAAGAATCCCCCCTATATCCCGCACGATGATAATCCTGTGGGGAGCTACAAACGCAGTTTCGACTTGCCGTCAGCGTGGAAGGGACGTCGGGTTTATCTGCATTTCGACGGTTCGACCGCGGGAATGAACGTGTGGGTGAACGGTAAGAAGGCCGGATATGTGCAGAGCACAAAGAATCCTGCGGAATTTGACATCACTAACTTCGTCACTCCGGGGAAAAACGAGATTGCCTGCGAGGTCTATCGCTGGACTGACGGATCGTATCTTGAAGATCAGGATTTCTGGAGGCTGTCGGGCCTCGACAGAGACGTCTATCTCTACTCGACGGACGACATCCGCATAGCCGATTTTTTTGTTTCGGCCAGATTGGACAAGAATTACCGTCACGGGGAGCTCGGCGTGAATGTGAAACTGAGGAATTATTCTCCCCGCCCGGAATCGGTCAGGCTTTCTTGTGATCTTTATCAAGATAGCCGACTGATATGGCAAGGTGGGAAGCAGGTCAAGACTGAGGCCGCAGCCTCAACAGACGTTGACCTGTCGGCAATGATCAAGAACGTCGCCAAGTGGAGTGGCGAAACACCAAACCTCTATACCCTCGTCATCACCCTGACCGATCGCAGCGGGAAAGTCATCGAGTCAACCTCGACCCGCATAGGCTTTCGTAATGTCGAAATCAAAAACGGCCAGCTCTGCGTCAATGGCAAGCCACTGGAGGTGCATGGTGTGAATCTTCACGAGCATCATCAGACAAAAGGCCATGTGGTGGACCGCGAGACCATGCTCGACGACATCCGCACGATGAAACGTCACAACATAAACGCCGTGCGCACAAGCCACTATCCCCAATCACCGCTATGGTACGACCTATGTGACGAATATGGTATCTATCTCGTGAATGAGGCCAATATCGAAGCCCACGGAATGGGATCGGCACCGTGGGACGACATCGACCCGCTGACCCATCCGGCAAAGAGGCCGGAATGGAAGGAGGCTATCCTCGACAGGGAGCGGCTTCTGGTCGAACGCGACAAGAATCATCCGAGTGTCATCGTTTGGTCGCTCGGAAACGAGTGTGGCAACGGCGAGAATTTCCATGCTGCCTACGATTGGATAAAGAACCGTGACAAGTCGCGCCCCGTGCAGTTTGAGCAGGCCGGCGAAGACAGGAATACCGACATTGTGTGTCCGATGTATCCGGGTATGTGGCAGATGGAGGAATATGCCCGCCGCGACAATCCGGCAAGACCGTTCATAATGTGTGAATATGCCCATGCGATGGGTAACTCCACCGGTAATTTCCAGGAATATTTTGACATAATCCGTTCATCCAAGCAGATGCAGGGCGGATTTATATGGGACTGGGTTGACCAGGGATTACTGACAAAGGATGAGAACGGGAAGCCATATTGGGCCTACGGTGGTGACTTCGGAGCCGAAAATTATCCTCATCAAGAAAATTTCTGTCTGAACGGTCTCGTCCAGCCCGACCGCACTCCCCATCCCGGCCTTGCAGAAGTGAAAAAGGTTTATCAAGACATCCGCTTCTCACCCTCCGACCTTGCAAAAGGCGAGATAATGGTGGAGAATCATTTCCATACCCGCAATCTGAATGAGTATGCGTTTAGATGGCAACTTCTGAAGGATGGCTGCATCGCGGACTCAGGCGACATCCGTGTGGAGCTTCCGGCCGGGGAAAGCAAACCTGTCCGGATTCCGATCAAGAATATGGATGAAAACGGCGAATATTATCTGTCGATCTACGCTTATACGCTCCATGGCGATGACATTATTCCGGCCGGCCATGAGGTGGCGCGTGAAGAGTTTGCCCTTAGCGCAAATGCAGAGAAACAGCTGTTCGCTCTGGGAGGAAAACCGGTGGTGACTAAAGACGGGAGACGTTGGAAAATCATGTGCAATAATGTCATCGTCGAGTTTGACTCCGTGTCAGGCGAACTTGTCAATTATACAGCAAATGGTCGGCGACTTCTGCTGAGCGGCCCTCAGCCATCATTCTGGAGAGCTCCGACAGACAATGACTGGGGAACCGGAGCACAGCGTCGGCTCAATGTCTGGCGATATGCTGCCGAGAACCGTCGGGTGAAACACGTCAATCTCTCAGACTCCGCCGGATGTCCAGTAGTCACAGCGGCGTTCCGTCTTCCTGATGTGGCCTCGGAGTACATCGTGAGATATTGCATCAACGGAAGCGGAGGGATCCTCGTAAACGTGGACTGGAAAGCCGACAGCGATGAGCTTCCCGAACTGCCGAAATTCGGCATAAGAATGACACTCCCATCGGCCTACGACAATTTCACTTGGTATGGCCGCGGGCCTCTTGAGAATTATTCCGACCGCAACACCGCCTCATTCATGGGGACATGGACCGGGAGGGTCGCGGATCAATACTATCCCTATATCCGACCGCAGGAATCGGGCAATAAAACCGATGTAAGGTGGGCCATGCTGACAGATGGTGCCGGATATGGGCTCAAAGTCACCGGCTGCAAGCCGTTGAACGTCAGTGCGCTTGACGTGCTGCCTGAAGATCTTGATCCGGGAATGAAAAAACATCAGATGCACAATTCCGACGTGCGCCACCATGCGGACAGAGTATTTTTCAATATCGATCTTGTGCAGAGAGGTCTCGGCGGCGACAACAGCTGGGGCGCACAACCACACGATCAATACCGGATATTTGACAAGCAGCTGTCATATTCATTTATCATAAGCCCGGTATATTGATGACCTCATAATCACACGTGGGCGAAAAATCATAAACAAGAGGGTATCTAATGAAGCTTCATTAGATACCCTCTTGTTTATGTCCCGAATGATCGGAATGACGGCCTGATTGGTACAACTGGCGGTCGATAAATCTCTACTGGTTCTGCCACCATTGACTTTTTATTGTCGGCAGATTGGGATTGTGGCGATGGATTGACCTCGATGACTTTGGCGGATTGCTGTTGTTGGGTATCAGGCTTGACTTCCTCTCCGTCCTTTTCGTCATGTTTGGGTGCTAACTCCGCTGCGATCTTTCGGTCAAGGGCGGCGAGTTCGGATTTGAGTTGCTTCAACTCGTCCTCCTTGCCCCACGTCTTTGATATTATGGCTTCAAGCTGCGGAACATCGGCTTTGAGTTTTGCAGTCCGTTCCTCATACTGGGCGATGATACCCGGTATCTTCTCCAAGGCGTTGACAAAGTTCATACAGGCAGCATGGGTATCGGACATGGCTATGAAACCGTTGTTGTACTTATATTTATAGCCGCCTTCAACTACAAAGCGGTTCTGGATCCCCTCACGTCCATCAATGACAGTCCTCTCACTTATTATGGAGATTGGGAAACCATATACTTCTCCGATACGGAGATACTGGCCATGCGTATCGGTACGTTGGGCCAACCCCTGAAGATGCACACCCATATTCTTCTCATCCTTGAGTTGAAAATTGTCTATGCTCAGACCATTCAGAGGGTTACCGTCGGCATCTCTTTTGACCGCCGACGAATATCTTTCATAGTCGGCCCGCATACGCTCAACGGCAACCTCATTGTTATGGATGTCAACCCTGATGGTTTTCAGACGGAACTCTGAATCGCCACGGCCTTTGTTGAAAGATTTGCGCTCGCTCTCCAGTGAGGCTATGCGCTTTTCAAGTTTCGCCTTTTCCAAAAGATCGGTATTGCCTGACAGGATAGCCATGTATTCCGAGAAGTTCATTCCCGTTTTTTCATCCATTGCTCCCTCGTCAATGGTTCTCGCACCGAGTGCGCCACTCTTCAGCTGGGCAATGAACGTGGCCTTGCAATGAAGCAGATTGAACTTGTAGGAGTCAAGCGACTTCTCTACCGCATAGATGATTACGTCCACCTTATTGTCAGCGTAAAGTTTGGCTATCTCGTTCCCGGCTCGTATCCCGCGACCGTTGCGC
>OFFL01000995.1_pt1 | contig 24417 bp, 20 predicted proteins | sample 1521391 | NCBI WGS metagenome assembly OFFL01 (sample SAMEA3504082, study PRJEB24116) | mouse gut metagenome | biome: mouse gut; feature: mouse-associated habitat; material: faeces | place: Denmark | collected 2011
TGTCGAGGCTGTCTGCGCCAAGATCTTTGGTGAATTCTGCGGTTTCGGTTACTTCGTTTTCGTCAACACCGAGCTTATCTACGATGATAGCTTTTACTCGAGATGCAATTTCAGACATAGTAGTTAAAAGAGTTTTGATTAGTATTATCGAATTTACGGTGCGGATATGAAATCACATTCGCGGTGCAAAGGTAAGCAAAATTTCTACAATACATGAACTTTTAAACGTATAAAGATGTTAATTAGGCTCCGTTTTCGTGAGAATTGTTCAAAAATACCTGAATTTTGACCTTTATGATGGATTTATTTAACAATGTAGGTGTAAACAAACAGAGTCATGCCGTGTGTTACACATGTATCACCTATCAGATTGTCAATAAATTTATTTGGCAGAGGTGAATTAATTTATCAAATTTGCAGTGAAATTAGAGATAAAATGAAAAGTCTTGTTCTTTTAGCATCGGGAGCCATTCTCGTTGCCGCTGTTGCTACAGGATGTGGTGACGCGAAGAAGAAATCAGTGGGAGATGTGGAGGTTACAAGCTTCCCTGTAAGGGAGGTCATACTGTCGGCCGATAAGAATTTCCGTATTGTGCTTGACGGTGACACCTCATATCTCGACCAGTATGCGTCGATACATTGGCCGGAGGCGTTCGGGGAGTCGGATATAGCTCCGCTGCGTGATTCGTTGATGAGGTATTGTTTCGGCGATTCGGTGTTCTCCTCGCCGGAGGATGCCATCAGGCATTTCGTGAATGATACCACAGTGTTCGGGGAGTCTAACGGCACTGTGAAATTGATGCCTGTGGACTCCCTGCCTGCTCCAAGCGATGGGGTCAGGTGCTATTTTAATAATGTGACGGCGTCTGTGATAGAGTCTGACGAGTCAATGGTGACGTATCAGGTCACGACCTCGGTGTATCTTGGAGGAGCGCACCCTATGACTACTGTCCATCCGTTCACTTACGATCTTGCCGAGGGGCGTGTGCTTGATGTGGGGAATATGTTTACCGCTCAGGGGCGCGATTCTATCATGCCTGTGATAATCAATGCGCTTGCGCGTCAGCTTGATGTCCCGGTGTCAGGGCTTGATCGTGCAGGCATATTCTCGTCACAGCTTACATATCCCGGTCAGCCTTATATTAATAATAATGTGTTGTATTTCCACTACAATCCTTATGACATCGCGCCATATTCTTCAGGAATGATCGATGTGGCTGTGTATCCTTATGAGGTGGAGCGTTTTCTCGCCCCTGGGGTGATAAATCTTTTTGATGTCGGTATATGAAAAGGAAATATTGAGCAAAGAAAATAGATGAAAAAGAATTGGGTAGTAAAAACCTATTTGTTTTTATTTCCCAATTCTTTTTTATGTCTTTAATGGTTGATAGTGCTAATACACTATATATTCACCGGGGTGTGGTACAAACGGTTCCAATTCCCGACCCAGATTATTTCTACGGTAGGTCTTATAGTCTGGCGTAAAATGTAAAACTCTATTGTGGCTATCCGATAAGTATACAGGTTCAAGAGAATCTTCAAACAGGACTACACATAAGATCGAGTTTGGTCTTTTGCGTGTCAACATCTTTCCGTTCGGCATTTTAGTGACAGGGTCGAGAGGCATCAGTTCCATTTCTAAGTAGTCATTTTCGTGTTTCATGAAATGGACTGCAATGGCTTTTTTGTTGATAATAGGATGGTTGTCGGCGATGAAGAAACTGAATATTAACGGCACAAGGGTGTCAATATTTATTTTAGGAGCTATTTCATGTGCCACCTTTTTTGCTGTCTGAATAATTTGAGCCTCTTTTTCGGGCTTAAAATTCATTTTTTTTGACTCTTTATAGGCTGTGTCCTCTCCGTATGTAAAGAATGCAGAGGCCGCGATAGCAAGGATCAGAAAGATATATTTTTTCATGATGACAGGAAAATAATAGGGGTATTAATAAAATTTATATGGGGATCTTTGTCGGGGGCCAAAAACATATGTTGTTGGGAAGTCTGCTTCTGTTTCATAATCATAAGTGCCCCATACGCTGCTATAACTATAGTCAAAAACAAATCCGGGGATATCTAATTTATATGCAAGATTTTCATCCTCCTGTGATGCACCAGTGAGCCGATAGTCCGGTCCGTAATATGGGGGATGACAATGATAAAATGCACATACTTCATATGGGAATAGAGGTTTGCCTAAATTGACATATGCTTCATTCCCAAATGTGAAAGGAACTAAGGGGCCGTAAACCCATTCTCCAATAAAATAAGAATTTGAGCTATGTCTATAATAAATGAAGAAACCGATTTCACGTCGTGAAAAATGAGTCGCATAAGTCAGCATTTCTTTCCATGCATTAAGGGCTTCAAGTATTACTTTCTCAGATTTTAAAATTTCATATATATCCGGATATTCTAAAACCGACATACGTCTACTGGCATCAGTTCTTTCTGAGTTATTTGGATAGAGGTCGTCTTCGGTGCCGTGGCAAGAACTTAATGATAAGAATAGTGCGATTGGTAAGATTTTTGCGGCGTGATATTTAATTTTTTTCATAAAGGCTGGTTGTTTAAGGAGAGATTGATGATGTGTTTTCACGGATAATCAGTCTATATTATAAGATTATGGTTTGGCACTGTTGAGTATTATGAGTGATTGATGTGTTTTGATATGATATTTTTTGATTCTGTTGCAATATAATGGATTATTTTATAAAAAACAAATAAAATGCATATTGTTTAACATTAATTATCAATCTGTATTATTTTTGTGGTGTGATATTAAAATGCGCCCCGGCTCTCTTGGTTGAGGGTCGGGGCGCATGGGGAACTATTGTTCACGAGGAAAGGTTAGGGTAATTCGGGAGCGGCAAATATTACGATACGGTTCCAGTCGTTTGTTGGGTAGATCTGGGTGTCGGAACCGGCGGCTTCGAGGATGAGGCGGCTATCGGAGATTCCATAATCGCCTGTGAGGATGTCGGCGACAGCTTTGGCGCGGCGTTCGGAAAGCTTCATGTTGTAGGCTGCTGAACCGGTGTCCTTGTCGGCGTATCCGCGTACTACTATCTGAGCATTGGGATTTGCTTTCATATATTCGGCAATGTTGTATACATTGACCATCTCCTCGGAGGATACATATGCTGAATTAAGTTTGAAGCGTACAGTGGGGAACAGCGTGGTCGATTCAGCTTCTACGGTCACTGTCTCGGGCACCTCGGGGCATGGCAGCTGTGCTTCTGCTGCGGCAAGGGCTGCTGAGGTGGTGGCGAGTGCCGCACGCAGGTCGTTGACCTGGGCATTAGCCTGAGAGAGAGCGTTCACATAATCGCAAGGATTGTAACGCTGGAATTTAGAGCCGGTGAAGTGGATGATGACGCCACCCACAGCGGCTATATCAAGGTCAAGCGGACGGCCGTAGACGGTGTTGTTGAAGTTGTCGCCATAGAATGTGCTGCGGCCTTCGGCGAAGATGTCGACATAGGGGCTGACGCGGAATCGCAGCTGTATGCCTGCTGATACCGGCATGAGCCACTGGTTGCCCTTGATGTTGCCGTCATTGCTACGGTCGTTGGCAAGGGCATTGTCGCGGTAATGGAACACATATGTGCCGCCAAGGCCGACGAAAGGTACTATGGAGAATGCTCGTGAGGGGTTGTAGCCGGAAATGGAGTTGAGCATGTCCCACATGAAGTCGACATTGAGATTGGCGGTGCGGGCCGATGCCATGGCGTCGCCTCCTTTATAATGCATGGAGCCGTAGAGTGCTGAGAACCGGAATCCGAGATAGGGTGAGATCCAGCGTCCGACACCGAGATTGTAGATGGCTGTTATGTGGCGGTCCTTGGAGCCCCATTCGACTAAGGGCACGCGCATGCCTGCGCCGAGTTGTACATACCAGTTATCGCGCCATGATCCGGGAGTGTAGATGTCTTTGCAGGGAACCTGTTCTACATCGAAAGTGCTCTCTTCGACTACGACAGCTGTCTCCTGAGCGTTTGCGTTGCCGGCAGTCAGTAAGACCCCGCCTAAGGCTGCCAAAAGAAATAGTTGCTTTTTCATTACTCTCATAAAGTTAAATGAAACTTGTGTAGATGTTTTTTAGTCTTTCTAAGTATGATACTTTATGAACTTGTAACGTTAAGCAATCTTTAATTGTTCAAAGGAAAATAAAATTAGGCAGCTGTAGTGTGAGAATTAACAGTGTTGTGTTAAATGTGTTAATTATGAGCTAAAAAAGGTTGCAATAGGGCACAAAAAAAGGGGTAAGCTGACTACATCGCACCGCTACGACCCGATACCGTTGCTTCGATCAAGACCTGGCGGAATTCTCGGGGAGCTGGTCGTGTAGGACTTACCCGGCTGCAAAGTTACAACTTTTTTCTATTTCTCCAAAACCTAATGCCCTTTATGCCCAAAAAAGTGTCTAAAAAAAAGTGTGCCATCGTTGGATAGCACACCTTTGTGTATTGTTTGAATCTCCGGTTTGAGCCGCTGTCGGCTACCGGTTACTCTACGGTCCAGGTTTCGCCGGCGAGGATCATCGAACGCAGGGAGTCGAAGCCATGCGATGCACGTACTTCTTCAACCTGACGGTCAACCTCGTCATTGTAGGTCAGCGATTCAACGTCGCGGATCACACCGATTGCCAATGGCAGATCCGTGCCGTCCATCATTGCGAGCTGCTGGTGGAGGAAGTTGCTCTGGGTGTGGGCGTCATGCACCAGCACATCGTCCATCGTATATCCATCTTCTCCGATCGTGACTGCTTTGAGCAGGAATCCGTCCTGCACAAGACCCTTTTCGTTATCCTTGCCGAAAAGCATTTTCTGGCCATGAACCAGATGGATGGTGCGGTCGGCGCGGTATTCGCGGTCGGTGATGCGAGAGTGGATGCCGTTGTTGTAGATCACACAGTTCTGTAGGATCTCAACCACCGATGCTCCATGGTGGCGTGCGGTGGCAAGAAGCACTTCCTGTGAGATCTGAAGCTCAACGTCGATCGTGCGGCCGAAGAAATTACCCCTTGCACCGAACACGAGTTCGGCCGGGATGAACGGATCTTCGGTAGTGCCGTAGGGCGATGACTTGCTGACGAATCCGCGGTCGGAGGTCGGTGAATACTGACCCTTGGTCAGACCGTAGATCTTATTGTTGAAAAGCAGCATGTTGATGTCGATGTTGCGGCGCACGGCATGGATAAAATGGTTACCGCCGATGGCGAGGCCGTCGCCGTCGCCGGAGATCTGCCATACGGTCATTTCCGGATTGGCCACCTTGAAGCCTGTGGCTATGGCGGCTGCGCGGCCGTGGATGGTGTGGAAGCCGTAGGTGTTCATGTAGTAGGGCAGACGTGACGAACATCCGATGCCGGAGATCACGGCCGTTTTATGGGGTGGCACACCGAGGGCTGCCATGGCTTTATGCAGGGAGTTGAGGATGGCATGGTCGCCGCAGCCGGGACACCAGCGCACGGGCTGGTCGCTCTTGTAGTCGGCCGGGGTGAATGTTGTTGATGTTGCTTGGGTGTCCATGATTTATTCGTTATCCATGATTTTCAGGGTTGCGCTGACCACTTCTTCAACCAAGAATGGCTGACCCTGGATTTTGTTGATTCGTTTGATGTTGGCCGATGGGAACCGAGCCTGGAGATAGTCGGCGAACATGCCGGTGTTGAGCTCGGCCACGATGATGGTCTTGTAGCGTGAGAGCACTTCCTCTGTGTTGGCAGGTAGCGGCTTGATGTAGCGGAACTGGGTGAATGCCACTTTCCGTCCCTGGGCGTTGAGCTGTGCGGCGGCAGTGCGCAGATGGCCGTAGGTGCCACCCCATCCCAAAAGGAGGGTGTCGGCTTCCGGACAATCATAGATCACCTCAAGGCCGGGAATATCATTGGCAATGCGTTCTATCTTGGCCTGACGTGTGCGCACCATCTTTTCGTGGTTCACCGGATCAGTGGAGATAGCTCCTGTCTTGAAGTCCTTCTCCAGACCGCCCAGACGGTGCATGGCACCCTCGGTACCCGGAATGGCCCAGCGGCGCACGAGATTGTTGTCGTCGCGTTCGTATGGACGCCAGCCCCCCTCGCTGATACGTTCAGCCGACAGATAGGGCGGACGGATCTCGGGATATTCATCAGCGTCAGGTATACGCCATGCCGACGAACCGTTGCCTATGAAGGCGTCCGTCAGAAGGATCACCGGGGTCATGTGCTCGATGGCGATACGTGCCGCCTCAAAGGCCATGGTGAAGCAGTCGACAGGCGATGCCGGTGCGACGACTGCTACGGGCGATTCGCCGTTGCGGCCGTAGAGAGCCTGCATAAGGTCGGTCTGCTCGGTCTTGGTGGGGAGACCGGTGGAGGGACCGCCGCGCTGAACGTCGATAACCACCAGCGGAAGCTCGGCGATAACCGCCAGGCCGATACCCTCGCTCTTCAGTGCCAGACCGGGGCCTGACGTGGAGGTGACGGCCAGATCGCCGGCAAAGGAGGCTCCGATGGCGGAGCAGACTCCTGCGATCTCATCCTCCATCTGCACAGCCTTGACACCTAAGTCCTTGCGTTTTGCAAGTTCCTGAAGAATGTCGGTGGCAGGGGTGATGGGATAGCTGCCTAAGAACAACGGACGTCCGCTCTTCTCAGAGGCCATGATCAGACCCCATGCAGTGGCGGTATTGCCGTTGATATCGGTGTAGACACCCGGACGGGCCGGACGGCTTTCTATGCGATATGTCGAAACAGAAGCGTGGATATTGTGACCGTAGTCATATCCGGCATTGATCACCTTGGTATTAGCCTCAAGGATCGCAGGCTTACGGGCAAATTTCTTGCGGAGGAAGTGGAGTGCGCTTTCCAATGGGCGGTCAAACAGCCAGCACACAAGGCCAAGAGCAAAGAAATTGCGGCATTTGATGATCGACTTGTTGTCAAGTCCGCTGTCGGCAAGCGCGGCCTTGGTCATGGTGGTGATGGGCACATCGAGCACCTGGGCACGGATTCCGAGCTCACGGATCGGATCGTCGGTTGCATAGAGCGCTTTCTTGAGATCGGCCTCCTTGAAAGAGTCGATATCAATGATGATCACGCCGCCTTCCTTTACGTGGTGGACGTTCTGTTTGAGTGCCGCGGCATTCATTGCCACGAGAACATCACATTTGTCACCCGGAGTGTGGACATTCGTTCCTACGCTCACCTGAAAGCCCGACACACCGCCAAGCGAACCCTGCGGAGCGCGGATCTCGGCAGGATAGTCAGGGAACGTGGAGACCTCGTTGCCCAGGCCTGCGGAGACATTTGTAAAGATATTGCCCACGAGCTGCATGCCGTCGCCGGAGTCGCCGGAGAAGCGGACCACAACCTTTTCGAGGGTCTTCACGCTTGTTTCTGTTAACATTTCAAAAGAAATATGATTTGGTTTCTGAATATTTATGGTATTATTATCGGTAATCTTATATCATATACTTACCACGGGCAAAGATATTGAATAAAAATGAATTTGCAATATTTTTATTGCCTGTTTTTAGCCACTTTATTCCGCCCCTCCACCAAAAATCCCATCACTCGTCCGGCTCCTGCTCAGATGTAATGGCTGTTCAAGGTGTTAATGGTTACAGTCGGGACGATCAGATTGTTGCGCCTCACTTCCGGATAATCCTGAAATCATGCCCCACGGTCTCACCATGAACCAATCGGAATGGGAAAAAAGTGGGGTCTTTTGACTCATGGAACGGAGAGGATATATACTTGTCAGTGATGTCAAATATCGAATCGCCTTTTGTTAAAAATTTATATTCCAGGTCCAAAATCGCTTCACCATCCCGAGTCTCAAATGCAATGGTATCAATGAACGAACCATGCTCTCGGTTAAGACCGAACTCAATGTCTGGTCTTGCTATGATCGTATCACCATTCCGAAACCACTTTCCGGCTACATAATCTACATTCCGTCCACCCATCCATGGCTGAGACATAACAAATCCATGTTCTATATGATCAAATATCACATAGCCTCTGGGCATATAGGGTAGACTATCCGCAACATAGATGCTCATCGGGAAGTCATTGTAAATTCCTCTCTGTCCTGCCGTTGCTATAGATCCGGCGGCAATCATGGCTAAGGTAAATATAAGCGTGAATATGTAACTGGTTCTCATGATATTTTATTTCGCATAACAACCAAATTTGGGATATAACTTGTCAAGTTTCTTTGATCGGAGTTTGATATATTCCACACTCTCCATATACCGCATCCTTGTATCATTCTGAAATTCAAGTTTGTTGTCATCTCCAATAACATAGAAACTCCAATAGCTTGCTTCCGGTTCTTCGCGTTCATCTCTCCCATCATATTTAAAACTCTTGCTGTCTCCGACAGGATGGGTGTAATATTCTGTGAATTTTTTGTCAAGGAATAGTATGTAGTCGTCAACTATTGTATAGGAACATTTTGATTCAAGATCAAGTGGAACCTGATTGGTGCTCTCCAGATCAAATATAACAATAGTATTGCTTGGATACCCATCAATAACATCATTCAACATTCTGACATAAAAATCATATTCAGAGGATTTTCTATCCCATTTGATTGCTTGCGGCAATATGCTGTTACGCAACAGGTCTAAAACATACTCATTATTTATTTCAACGTGGTTTAACTCCTTTTCGCCACAATATTCACTGCTGTCAACGGCACATGATTCATCGTTATCTTTAACAGTAGATTCTCTATTATCATTTGCACATGAATAATTCACGAAGAAAACCGATAATAAGATGGCCCAAAATTTAGTACAATCCATAACTGATTTTATTATTTTTCAAAGATGCAACCATTCCCAAGCATTAAAAGTGTCTGCCGGATTAATGAGATTATAGTGTAGGCCCTTTAAATTCCAACAAACGCTCAAACTATAGATTCCTTTTTTATGGTCTAATCTTATTGTTGTCCCATTTAGGGTGATAGCCCCTAACAGACATGATGGCATAATTTCTTCTCCATATAATTCCTGATGCATGTCCCTTAGAGCGAGATAAGATCTTTCGCCGATCTTGATTTTTGGAGCAGGATTGCTTGGGGCATCCTCATTTTCTGGACAATAAGAAACTATCTTGTAATTTTTACCATTCTCATCCTCAACGTAAATTTCATAATATTCGTTATTACGGACAATCTCTTTCACCAGATAAAACTCTCCTGAAATATAATCCTTTTCGTCTCTGGCGACCATTTCCAATGCACAAAGCCCCCAGATACTCAGTAATAATATTGTTACTATAGTTCTCATCTACTCTTTCTTGGTGCTAAGTTAATAGTTTTCATAATCATTCGGTCTCCAATCATATCATACATGATTATTTCGTACTGACAGGTATTTTTTTAGTTTTTCAAGACTCGCAGATTGTGCCGCGTCCGGCTTCACTCGCCCAGCCGGCCTTCATCCGCCTTGTCGGGGTAACGGTTCTCCGAACCGTCTACCGCTCCACGCTCCGACCGCCTCTGTCACATCTTCTCATTCGCCACCGATCCACACCAGTTTGATCTCGTCGCCCGATATATCCAACTTCCAGACATCCCCATCAACTCCTTGAGCCAGTAAAATTCCTGCCGTCCACAGTTGCTCGGTAGTATAGATCTTATCAAGCGTAACCATTTTAGCAGTCCGTCGCAATAAACGATCCACCGCATATTCACTTAGATGGAAACTATAGTCTCCCTTAACATTGAATATTATTCTTGTAGGATAGCCATCTAAAAATGCAACTCCGTCACAATCTTCATAATAACCTACATATGGATATTTAAATGGTTCGATGAACACATTTGTAGAATCCCGAGAATAGATCATTATAAAGAAACCTGGATCATTATTTAACCATTTTGTTGAATTTATAAAATCTTTCAGATATTGGCAGAATGCCGAATCCACAATCTCATACAGCGGCATTTCAACAGACTGATCTTTCTGCTTTGACAACGGTATCAGATTCTCCTTTGGAATTGAGTCGATCGGCAGAACAATTTTTTTGCTCCCACACGACATCATTGTCAAAAACATCCCCAATATCGCAATTGCGCAGATGAACTTATGGTTCTCTTTTCTTTGGTGGCTCATCCTCATATATTCAATTTATTTTCATGTGATAGAGATATCAGTGGATCATCAAATACATTCAATAGCTGATAAACTCACTGATTACATCCTGTATATAACGATCCTTATAGTACTTGAAATATCCGCGTTCTATGTAATCACATGTAATCCATATCATTTCCACTAATTTGGGAGACTTACGGAATATTTGTATCAGCCCAACAACGGGATCGGCAGCATAAACCCATTCAAGCCCTCCGTTAATTTTGTAGTGGGCGACAAGAGCCGGTGATGTCGTATCATAATAAAGCGTCTCCTTGTATTGCAATTGTTGTAGCGCACTCATGATTTTGCGTATCGTCTCAGAATTGTTGATTTCACTACGGGTCAGAACTGATGATATGGTTTGAGTTGACAATGCGAAATCGCCTCGCGGTAGCCCATCTTTAAAGTTATCTTGTGTAATCTGAGTTATTACGATTTTGTCAATACCACTGATGTCTAACTTCTTTGGCACTTTTATTTCTCTGGCCTCCCGTTTGGGCATGGTTTGCATTAATGATAATAGATACCCGTTCAGATCATACGTCATTTTATAGCTTTTATGTCCATAGTCCACGCTTCCATATCCGAACCATATCATCTCCGGTAACCGTCCATCAGTATAGAATATTGTTGCGTAACCATCATAATCACCATGTGGTTCCGGCACCAAGTAAACCCCATTGGGTCTCAGTGGATTAAAAAAGGTGGATATAGCGGTGAATGGTGACACATAATCACCTCCGGTAAACTTCAATGTGTCGATAGCATATATAAAATCGTCTATATCTTTCACATCTTCAATTATCACTGACTCTTTCCTCATCAGGTTTGATGCTTGCTCTCTTGAAAGCTCCCCATCGAAAACAATGCCCCTGTATCCCAATTCAATCCTGTCGATATATTCTGTTGGATTTTGGGGGCTTTGTGCAACCCCGTAAACTATTCCTTGCAGGAATAGAAATATCATAGATAATTTGAATATACGTTGTCTTGTTCTCATCGCGTTCCGTGTATTGCCACCCTTATCCGCAAATATAGCACATCCTCCACCCCTTTTCCAAATCTCTCCCCAACTTTTTTCCTCTATTCTCTCCCCACCTTTCATACCTCCACAGGTAGGGACTGCGGTCCGGCTTCACTCGCCCAGCCGGCCTTCATCCACCTTGTCGGGGTAACGGTTCTCCGAACCGTCTACCGCCCCACTCTCCAACTCCACAAAGAAGTATTTGCGTATCATTTATTTATGTCACACATCCGAGCCATTACTTGTTTCGTCTTGTTGATTGTATTATATCTCTCACTTTTGCTTCGAGAATATTCATTCGAGTTTTGAATCCTTCTGATGAAATCGTTTCGTCGAACAGACTTCCGGGAAAGTTTATCCTGATGTTGTCGCTTTCCGATCCTTTATCAGCTGAGAACTCGATATTATTATATCTCATAAAGTCCAGAAGTGTCTGTTGATCAACCTCATTGAGCGGCGAGTTCCCCTCAATGGTCTTGATCGCATTTACATATCCATCATCGTCAATCGACAAGACCATCTCAAATTTAAAATCATCCAGCCATCGGTTCACTCTATAATCTCCGAAAGCGTATATCATCGACAATAATAGCCTCGCTTCATTTGTGTTCCCTTGTTGCTGATAGTTTAGATTCAGGCAGTATAAATCAGTAGGATAAACGCTGAAGTCCTCTACGATTTGCTGGATGCTCTCTTCTGTAATCAGTATGGCGTCCGATTTCAGATGGAATGATGGCAGTAGAGAGCAGCTTATGTTTACGTCTATCCCATCTTTATTTTGGGAATAAAACCGATCAACAATGGGTTCAATAGAATCCATATTCCATGGAAATTCTTCAGTGTGAGCTTTTGTAATGATAGCCTTATTTTCAATGAAAGTTTGTTCCAGATGTTTCAATTCGTCTGGGTTCAGTTTATAGGAAGGGAAGTTCAAGGCATTGCGATCAATATCTCGTGAGATTATACGAAATGATTTAAGCTGGCGGATATGCCCCATGGAATCTAACGCCGCCGATATCTCTATGATCGGCTTTTCCCATATTATCCTTGTCAAAGAATCTGTACCCCATTCTTTTTCAAGAATTCTGATGATCTGGCAGTCGTTCCGCCAAAATGCCCAGTTTTCACTAAAACTTAGATTTAAGGCTCGGCTTGATAAAGAAACTGTTGCCAGAATCATCAATATTACAATATATGGTAACTTATCATATATTCTTATCGTATAGCGGTTTGAAGGTAATTGTTTTAGTCTCGTCATGATAAAAAATAGATCGGTAATGTTTAATGAATCCTCGTGCTTGTTTGAACCCTTAGGCGTTCGTGCAGCCGGATAATATTTCTTGCTTTTCGTAATGCGTTTCCCATTCGATAGAAATCAGCTTTCAACTTTGATCCTTCATGAAAATCATCTGTAAGCTGATAAATACCTGGGAAATCAACCTGTATTTCCTTTGTATTTGCTCTTGGAGCAAGCATTCTGACATTGCTTAGTCTCATGAACTCGGCAAGAGTTCTTAACATAGAGTCGTCTAACGGACTGTTGCCACTTTTATTAGCTATGGTTTCGACTCTCCCGTCATTATTTACACCAATGTTTATTGCGAATTTATGTTCAATAAGCCAATTCCCCATATTCCTACCGCCAAAAACATATAACATCGAAAATAATAACTGGGCCGTGTTGTAATCTTCTTCGGTAGGAACGATATCCGCACTTAATTTTTCAAAATTCTGGTTATCTGTAAGAATATATTCCTCAGGCATAAAACCATGTATTGAATCAAGTTTCTGTGAGATAAAGTTGGCAGGATTCCATAAAGGATCGTCCACCTTTATTTCCATCCAGAATGGTGATGGCCAATTTACAGTCATCTCCCAAACACCACCACCTTTAAACCACCTCTCTGCGCTCTGCACTACACTTTCTTTTGTCTTCTTTAGATATGGGTTTGTCTCCTCCGGAAATGTAAAAGGCACATCATTGTCAATTAAATATTTTTGCAGTTTTACACGGATAGAATCATCAACGGCCATTCTGGAGCGTTCACTCTTGTTATTCCGCTCACGTCTGATCAGATATTTCAGCTGTTTTAAATGACCATGTGAATCAAATTGCCCGACAAAAGCCCAATCCCGTCGTTCTTTAAGATCGTTTATCAGTGTGTCCTTACCAAAGCAATCTGCCAATGCGCGTCCAAACATCACGCTATTCCTCCAGTTTCCCCACGTTTCACTGTCAAAACTGAGATTAATGTACGCTGATATGCTTAGATGCGCAACAAGTAGCGTTAATATAACAGTAGCAAGCCTTCTCATTTTAAGAATGTTAGTCAAACCGTATCAGGCTGTCACCCCTTATCCGCAAATATAGCACATCCTCCACCCCTTTTCCAAATCTCGCCCCAACTTTTTCCCATCCCTACCGAGTTGCATCGGGACTGCATCTTGATCCTACGAGCTACATCCCGGCAATTTCAATGCCGGCTACCAAACATATTTTCAGCCACCTTGTCGGGGTAGGGTAGCAGGAACAGAATGCCAATAGACTCAGGATTAATTTTAGGCACTTAATGCTTATGGGTGAAATTATCATACATTTTCTTTGCATAATCTGTAACTGCAGTCCTGGGTGGTTGTCAGCGGTTGAAGCGGAGGGCGTGGGCTGCTGGGACTGAGAAGGTGACGCCGTGGCGGTAGACGATCTGGCCGTTGACCATTGTCAGGTCAACCTTATTGCCTACGGTCAGACCGGCAAGCGGTGTCCAGCCGCAGCGTGATATGGCCCATTGATCGGTGATGGTGTACGGCTCGCATTCGTTGTCCACGAGGGTCAGGTCGGCGTAATACCCTTCGCGTATGTAGCCACGGCGGTCTATGCCATAGATGTCTGCCGGAGCATGACACATTTTCTGTACAATCTGCGGTATTGAGAAGATCCCTTCGTCGGCCATCTGGAGCATCAGGGTCAATGAGAATTGGATCAGCGGCATTCCGGAAGCGGCGGTCAGTGCCGTGCCCGTTTTTTCGTGGGGGAGATGGGGTGCATGATCGGTGGCTATTGTGTCAATGCGTCCGTCCTCAACGGCTTGACGCAACGCGTCGCGGTCGGCAGCACGTTTGATGGCAGGATTGCACTTGATCCGTGAGCCGAGCATCGGGTATTGTTCGTCGCAGAAAGCGAGATATTGCGGACATGTCTCGGCTGTGATCAGCTTGCCATCGGTAGGGCCGGGCTGCAAAAGTTCAAGCTCGTCGGCGGTGGAGACGTGCAGCAGGTGCAGACGATGGGAGTGGGCGCGTGCCATCTCTACAATCCGGCGTGAGGCCGCGATACATACGGAATGGTCGCGCAACACCGGATGGAAGTCGATCGGCAGATCCTCGCCATAACGTGCTATTATGGCCTCACGGCGTTTCTGCAACAGCGTCTCGTCCTCGGCATGGACGGCGATCAGAGCCGGAACATTTGTGAAGATACGCTCCATAGCCGCTGGATCGGACACGAGCATATTGCCTGTCGACGACCCCATGAACAGTTTTACGCCGGCCACGCGTGTATAGTCGGCCGATGCAAGTTCATCGAGATTGGAATCGGTGGCACCGATAAAGAATCCATAGTTGGCTACTGAAACCTCAGCCGCACGCCTGATTTTATCCTCCACGGCTGCCATGCTGACCGTCGGCGGTTTGGTGTTGGGCATGTCGATGAACGAGGTCACGCCACCGGCAACGGCGGCGCGGCTTTCTGTAGCCATATCGGCCTTATGTGTCAGACCCGGGTCGCGGAAATGCACGTGGGTGTCTATCACCCCGGGCAGCAGCAGTCGCCCATTCCCTTCTATGATTGTGGCGCATCCTGTCAGCTCGGCTTCGGGATCTCCTTTGCCCACCTGGGCTATCATTTCGTCGCACACCACTACATAGCCGCGGAACGACTGCATTTCATTGACTATATAAACATCGCGGATCAGTGTCGATCTGCTGAGGTCGATTTCCTGTTTCATTGTGGTCGGGGATATTTGCGGAAGAAACTGTTCCATTTAAGACGTATCACTCCAAACACGGCCTCGCCGAAAATGCCGCCCGACATCTTGCTTGTGCCGTTCTCGCGGTTGACAAAGATAATGGGCACCTCTTTGACTGTGAAGCCACATTGGAGCGTGGTGAATTTCATCTCTATCTGGAATGCGTAGCCTTTGAACTTGATCTTGTCGAGTTCGATGGTCTGGAGCACCCGGCGGCGGTAGCAGGCGAACCCGGCTGTTGTGTCGCGGATTTTCATGCGTGTGACCATCCGCACGTAGGCCGATGCGTAGTACGACATCAGCACGCGCCCCATGGGCCAGTTGACAACGTTGACCCCCGTCAGATAGCGCGACCCTACAGCCATGTCCGCGCCCTCCTGCGAGCATGCATGGTAGAGCCGCATCAGGTCATCGGGCTTGTGTGAGAAGTCGGCATCCATCTCGAAGATATATTCGTAGCCGGGACGTTGGAGCGCCCACTTGAATCCTGCTATATAGGCGGTGCCGAGACCAAGTTTGCCCTGACGCTCCACCATGTGGACGCGGCCGGTATATTCTGTCATTTTCCGGCGTACGATATCAGCGGTGCCGTCGGGCGATCCGTCGTCGATGATCAGCACATCCATTTCGTGCGGCTGACCCATCACGGCATCAATGATGGCCGATATGTTCTCTTTTTCGTTGTAGGTCGGGATGATGACCACGCAATCTGATGTCTGCTTCATTTCTGGATGATCGCTGTTTTATGGGGGGATTAGAATTTATATGTCGCGCCGAAAAGACCGGTGATGCCCTGTGCCGGCATGCCACCGATAAGCATGTGATGGCGGTTCATGAGGTTCTCGCCGCGCAGGAACACGCTCCATTGTGAGGTGAGGCGGTAGAGTGCGCCGGCCGACAGATTGTTGACCGATCCGAGGCTACGCATGCCGGAGATGGTGGTAGGGAGCGGACTGGTGCCGTCAGAGATCTCGCAGCTTGAATAGACTGCGCGGTTGCCACGGTATTCCCAGCCGAGTTCTATGTCGAGCGGCTTGATCGGGGTCACTTTGAGCGATGCTTCGACCACGGTCTTGGCTCGGTCGCGCCAGAGATAGTAGCCGCGGTCCTTTTTCTGCGGTGCCATCTCGAAAGATGCCTTGAAGTCAACGATATTGCGGTAGTTGTAGCCCAGTGCGCCATGCAGCCTGTAGCCCTTTATGTCCTGAACGGCAAACGAGGTAAGCTGATGGTTGTCGTCGCCCGATGCTGTGATTACGGAATTCATTGTCGGCATAACCCAGTCGTTGGCAATAGCGTATGAGGCCGCGATTTCGGCATAGAATCCATGCCATGAGCCTACTGTCACGCCAACCTCGCCCTCAACCGGGATCTCCGAGTTGCGGAACGATTGGTAGGGCATCGCATAAGGTGTCACGTCGTAGAGCGATCCCAAGGTGTTCTGCCATGTTCCGCCGGTAGCTTTGACATAGACTTTCACGAAATCCGATGGTATCCACGTGGCTTGTGCTTTCGGAGCAATGTGGAATGTCTTCCCGGAGTTGAATGTGAGGTCGATCTGCGCCCCAAGATCCAGTTTCAGTTGGGCTATGTCGAAGCGGTAGAACGGATTGAGCGACAGTGTAGTCGGATGGTTTTTGACGGTCGGGGTCAGAGCTATGTCGCTTGTGGGGGCAAACGAGTGGTTGTAGGCCATATCGTAGGAGTTGTGGCTCAGCGACAGCTCTATTCCGGCAGATGATGCGCCGGCGAATTTGCCATAGAAAAATCCGCTGAATTTGAACCGGTTCTCGCGCATCGGGCTGATGTCGGTTGATGTCTGGCCAAGTGCGTCGATGGCGTAATATCCCTGATGGTCAACGTAGGCAAATCGGCCGTATTCGGCTCCGAGTCCATAGTGGAAATCGCCATGGCTTAGATTCCAGCTCAAGGCCGCGTTGAACCGATGGATGTTCTGATGGAGGATCTGAGGCAGCGCCGGGGTGTTGTAACGGGCGAATGTATAGTCAATCCCGGCGTCGATAAACGACTCGCGACCTACTGCCTGATGCAGGTTGGCTCCGATGGTGGCTGTCTGCCGGCGGACGTATGTCTTTCTGTCACCGTCGAGAGTGGAGATCGGCATCATAGTGCCTTTGTAGGCTGTCCCGTCATATTGCATCCATGCGTTCAGACGGGTATGGTCGGTATCGAGAAACTTATAGCCTGCCGATGCTCCGAGGTTGAATTTCGGCATGAAACCTAAAGCCGCATATCCGCGGTAGGGCGACGTGTAGATGGTGTCGCCGTATGCTGCAGGTTGCAGGGTCGTGATCGAGCCCGGCACACCGACGCGCACGTCGGCTGCGCTGTAGGGGATCCTTGAGGCGTTTTCAGTCGGTAGGGTTATGGTAGGAGTCATGGAGATCTTGTTGATCTCGCGAAGTTGCGGTGTCTCTTTGTAGCGCACCTCCACTTCTGTGTGGAGATCCTGTGCCGACGCTGTCAGGGCGGTTGCCGCCAGTGCCGTTGCTATAGCTATGTTTCTGACTGTGTTGATCATTGCAGAAAGGATGTTATTGTTTGAGTCGTGAGTCGATCATGTCGAAAATATCGGGATCGGTGTCGGGATAATTCGATTTCAGTGCCTTGAGATACTCGTCGGCCTCGAAGGTCTTGCCCTGACGGCGGAGAATGTCGCTGTAGGCTATGAAGCCACGGGCATACCAGTAGTTGTGGGGCGATCCGGTGTCAATGAAGTCGTTGGCCATCTTTTCGGCACGGCTGTCATTGCCTGCCGCTGCCAGTGATTCGATCATGTAGACGGCACTCTTGGAGCCGGTCAGGGTCGACGGGTCTTTTGCCAGCGGTGTCCAGAGCTCATAAGCTTCGTCGTGACGGCCGAGACGGTCGAGAGCCACAGCACGTGAGAACCGGATCTGGTCGGCCTCGGCGTTGACTGCCGACGATGACAGGAGCTGTTCGGTGGCCTCCAGGACATCATCGTAGCGGTTGAGATCAATGGCGGTCTGCATGATTCCTGTACGGGCATCGCGAAGCATTTCCGGTGTCGAGGCCTTGGCCGCGAGCTTTCTGTAGGAGGTGAGAGCCAGCTCCCCTTTGCCGAGAGCGGCCTCGCCGTCGGCCTTGATCAGCAGGGCGTCCTCTGCCTCAGATGCGTCGGGATATTCGGTCACGATGCGTGTGGCATAGGCAACCGCCGTCTCCTGATTCCCTTTCTGCGAGGCTTCGTCGGCCAGATAGAGCAAGGCTTTCGGGGTGTTGGCTCCGCCGGGGAACTGCTTGATATAGTCTTCAAGACGGGATGCATCCTGACGTGAGAGGTAGCGTTCCTCTGCTGTCTCAAAGGCTGTCGATTCAAGCTGCGAGATCTCGATCTTGGGCGCGTCGGGCACGGAGTTGACAAACATTACGTACTCCGGCAGGCGGCCTTCCTCTGCGTATATGTTCTTGAGGTCGTCGATAGCCACGCGTGCCTCCTGGCTGGTCGGGTAGTTCTCAACCACGCTGCGGTAGGCTTCGATCGCACCGTCGCGGTTGCCGTTGTTGAGTAGTGTTACGGCCAGCGTGAGCGATGCCTGGCGACCCTGGGCTGTCGAGGGATACGATTCCACAACCTGACGCAGGGCTTCAACGGCTTCTGTCGGGCGTTTCATCACGTTGTAGGTCTCTGCTTTCGCGAGCAACGCGTCGGGTGCGAGAGCCGACGACGGGAATTTGTCGAGCATCTGTTCCAGAAGGTTCAGACGGGTGTTGTAGTCGCGGCTCAGCCCGGCCATTTCGGCGCGTTGGAACAGGGCATAATCGCCGGCCTGTGGATAAGTGTCGTAGGCCTGTTCGTAATATTTTGCAGCTTCAGGGAAGTTGCGCTGGCAGTAGAGGCAGTCGGCTGCGCGGTTGAGCGCATCGGCGCGTGTGGCACGGCTCGCCTGAGTGCTTGCCGCAACCTCGGTGAAGTCTTTGAAGGCGTCAGCGTAATTCTTCTGGCGCAGACGGGCATATCCTAAGTTGTAACGGGCCTGTAGACGGTTTGGATCTGTGGTCGGCGCCGATTGCAGATATGCGAGATAGCCGTTGGCGGCGTCCTCGTAATTGTCGAGATCAAAGTAGCAGTTGGCAGCCCACAGACGGCATTGGCGCGTCACGTCGCTGTTGCCTGAGCGCAGCGAGGCTCCTTCATTGAAATATTCAAGAGCTTTGGCTGTCTCTCCGTTCTGGTAGAGACGCGATCCGAGCATCAGAAGCGCTTTCTGCTTGGCACGGAGCATTTTGTCCGACGGACGTGGAATGTCGTTTATTATCCGCAGGGCATTGTCGTAGTCATTGTCGGTCAGGTAACCGCCCACAAGTCCTTCACGGACATTGTCGGCATAGACAGAGCGTGGCCACCGCTTGAGGAAGCTCTCCATCGTCTCCACGGTTTTGCCGAACGGGATGCGTCCGCCATCGCGTCGGGCGGCGATGTAGTTGTAGGTCGCAGCCTCAGTGATTCGGTCGTCGAACGACATGCGCGACGCTTTCTCGAAAGCGAGCATCGCGGCATCGGTCTGACCTGTGGCCACATACGATTGTCCGAGGTAGAGATATGCGCTCTGGCCTGTGATATCTGTGTCGCCGGTAGCCATCTGGAGCATCGGGATTGCCGATGTGTAGTTGCCGGTCTCATATTCGCTGACACCGAGCATGTAGTAGGCCGTCGGGCGAACGTTGTCCGAGGTGGCGACATAGGTTTTCAGATACGGGATAGCGTTGGCGGTTTGTCCGAGATTGTAGAGCGATTCGCCGGCTATGCGGTTGAGCTCGGGGGCAAATTCCGGCACGGCGTTCTGTGCCAGAAGTGATTGCGCTTCAGACAGGGCTTTGGTGTAGTTCCCGTCGAGGAAGTCGAGCTGGCAGATGTAGTAGAGGGCTGCCTGACCCGGTTCGCGGTTGGTATCGACCTGGCTGAACAGCTCACGGGCTTTGGTGTAGTCTTGCCGGGAGTAGGCGATATATGCTTTGTAGAAACGGGCTGCATTGCCGTAGGTCTTGGTGTCGGCAAGCTGATCGAAGAGTCTGAGGGCATTGTCGTTCTCGCCGAGCATCATGTAGGAGTAGGCGAGGCGGTAGCGCAGATCCTCGGCGCGGTCGAGAGTCAGAGCGTCGGGATTGACGGTGAGGTAGGTGTGGATGGCATCGCCGTAGTTGCCACGGGTGAAATAATAGTCGCCGATGGCGGTTGTCACCTCCTGTGTGCGCGGCGATTCGGGGAAGCGCATCAGGAACGCGTTCATCAGGTCGAGTGCCTCGTCGTCGCCACTGTAGAGGGTAGCCATGGCTACATAATACAGCGCGTCCTGCTGCTCGGCCGCATTCGGGTCGAGATGGCGCAGCTGGAGCATCTGGTCGAGGCATCCGTTGTAGTTCTTGTCGGCATACATAGCCACACCCCGTTCGAAGTATGACCGGGCGTCGGCGCCATTGATGGCGGCCGTCGTTCCGAGCGGCCCGGCCGCGGCTGATGCGGCCATGGCACTGAGTATAATCAGACGTTTCATCGTTGTTTTTATCAGACTCTTTATTGAATTCTTGCAAAGATACAATGCTTTTCCCGATATATGTGTAGAAACTGCGCTTTTTCTTCCCGTTCTGAGTTGAAAAATTTGCTATCTTTGCAAAAACTTATCAGAATATCAAGTTATGAAACCGATAATATATCAGCTTCTTCCGAGATTGTTTTCCAATCTGAATCCCGATTGCCTGCCTAACGGAACCATTGAGCAGAACGGATCGGGAAAGCTCAACGATCTGACTCCCAAAGTGCTCCGCCAGATCCGGGATCTTGGCACGACCCACGTGTGGCTGACGGGCGTCATCGAGCATGCTCAGAAAACGGACTATTCGTCGTTCGGCATCAGGCCCGACAATCCTCACGTTGTGAAAGGACAGGCCGGATCTCCCTATGCCATAAAGGATTACTATGATATTGATCCTGATATAGCTGTCGATGTGCCGAACCGTATGAAGGAATTCGAGGACACCGTGGAGCGTATCCATAAATCGGGAATGAAGGTGATAATTGATTTCGTGCCGAACCACGTGGCGCGTTGCTACCATTCCGATGCGCGTCCCGATGGTGCTCCCGAGGATTTCGGTGCTATGGACGACACCACGAAATTCTTCTCGCCGCAAAACAATTTCTATTATATCCCGAACCAACGGTTCTCCCCTTCGGTCGACCTTGGCAGCGGCGATGGTGAATATGTGGAGTTTCCGGCAAAAGCCACCGGTAATGATTGCTTTACGGCATTCCCAGGTGTTTGTGACTGGTATGAGACGGTCAAACTGAACTATGGCGTTGACTATGGCGACGGCACATGTCATTTCGTGCCTGTGCCCGACACGTGGATGAAGATGCTCCACATCCTGCTTTATTGGGCTGCCAAGGGTGTCGACGGATTCCGCTGCGACATGGCCCACATGGTGCCTATCGACTTCTGGCATTGGGCGATCCGTCAGGTCAAGGCGCAATACCCCGACGTGATCTTCATAGCTGAGATCTACGACGTCAACCTCTACTGGCCGTATATCCATCAGGGTGGGTTCGACTATCTCTACGATAAGGTCAATCTCTACGATACGCTCCGGGCTATCCAGACCTCCAATTGCTCAGCCGCACGTCTGACCGACTGCTGGCAGCGTCTCGGAGACATGGGTCCCCACATGCTCAATTTTCTCGAGAACCACGATGAGCAGCGTTTTGCATCGCAACAATATGCCGGCGATGCCTCGCTGGTGATCCCGTCGCTTGTTGTGGCATCGACACTCGGCACAGGAGCCATGATGGTCTATGCCGGTCAGGAACTGGGGGAAAAGGGAGCGGATGCGGAAGGTTTCAGCGGTGCCGACGGGCGTACCACGATTTTCGACTACTGGAGCATCCCGACTTTGCGTCGATGGCTTGCCGGCGGCACTCCTGATCTGAGGAATCTGACAGCCGAGGAGCGAGCCTTGCGCCGCATCTACAAACGGGTGCTGAACATTGCGGCAACCGAACCGGCTATCACCGAGGGCGTGATGTTCGACCTGATGTATGTCAATCTTAGCAATCCGGCCTTAGATCCCCACCGCCAGTTCGCCTATCTGCGGCATAAGGATGACGAAACCATAATGATCATAGTCAATTTCGGTGACCGTCAAGCCGATGTCGCCGTCAACATTCCCGATCATGCCTTTGATTTCCTCGAACTTGCCGAGGGAAGCTATGATGCCGTGGAATTGCTGTCGGAAAATACCGGCACCATAGATCTTCAGCGCGGTACCCCCTTCACCGCCACCGTTCCGGCCCACGGCGCGATCCTATGCAAACTGACCCCAAGGAAGTAAATTATAGTTCCTCAGGGAATTTGCGGTAGTATTCCTCAAGAATCTGGCGGATGTTGAAGTAATATCCGCCGGCGTTGCTGCCCGAGGGATCTTTGACGGTCAGATACTCATAGCACGGCTCGTAGAACAGATGGTTGGTGATGGTGTAGCCCATTGAGTTCAGCAGCATGTATTCGTGTTGCGGCTCGATTACATACCATGCGTTGTCCTCGTCGAGGCCGGTTCCTGTGGAGACTATGGCCATAAGGATATAGTTGAGCTTGTACTGCCAGATCTTGGCCAGTGTCTCATGGCGGCGCTGCTTGAGGGCGGCGATCAGAACTGCCATCTGTTGCAGATCGAGAGGGTTGTCCTCAAGGGCAAGGTTGGCCAGACGGATCACCTCGTCACATTCCTCATTGGTGAGACGCGCTTTCTGGATGTCAATTGCCGAGGCATTGCTGACAGAGGGGGAGCGATAGGGGTTATAGTCCTCCTGCATGGCATATCCGAGGTAGAGATAGCGGTACTTGTCGAGCTTCATGATGGTGTCGTTCTGCTGGAACTCCTTCATTAGCCGGGGATAATAGTAGACGGAGTTCCGGTCGTTGATCTCCGTGCGTATCTTCTCGAAATCCGGTTTTTCGCGGCGGATCTTGTCATAGTTTGTCTGAGCGGAAGCTGTCAGTGAGAGTGTCAGAAGTGATATTGCAAGAAAAATGTATCTGGTCATCGTTGGATCAATGGATTAGTTGAACAATGGATAGAGCGGCCAAGGCGCATGCGCATGCCGTGACCACTGTCGGCAGGCCTTTGGCGCAGGCATATTTGAAAAATTTTTTCGACGGGAAGCCAAGAATGGCTCCGGCCGGAGTGCGGCTGTGAACTATAAGCCCGAAAGCTGTCCCTATCAGTGCGCCAAGGATCATGCCGGCGTTGGCGTAGGGGAGCAGCATCCCTACGAATGCTCCTGCAAATGCTCCGGTGGTCATGAATGCTACGCCGTTGCGGCTTGTGGCAACAATCGCCGGAAGAAGTGTGGTGATCGCCACGGCGATGATGGCTGCAACGCCCCAGAATGCTACCGTGGGCCATCCGGGTGCATCTTCAATGGCCACCATCAGTATTGCCAGTGCTAACCATGCCACGGCCGGAGCAAATCTCATGGCACGGTAGGCCATGACGGCTGCCGCCACTATGGCTGCCACACTGAAGATTATGCAGATGATGGTCAGTATTCCCATGTCAGTAGGTTTTCTTATATAAACGTTTGATCATCCGTTTGGTTGCCCGTCGGATTGCTTGGGACGGATAGCCTCGGGGTATGATATGCGTGCATGGTACATGGTTGAGAGCGACGATATGAACGATTTCTTTATCTCGGTGATGTCGCGGAATGAGATCGGGGAATCGTTGTGCAGCCCCTCGGCCACCTGTGAGTCTATTATCTTGTTGACAAGCGATTCGATGGTTTCGGGCGAATGATCCTTCAGCGAGCGCGATGCTGCTTCAACGGAGTCGGCCATCATGAGGATCGACGATTCAAGCGATTGCGGATTCGGCCCCGGATATGTGAACGGCTTGGGGTCGACATCCTCGTCGGGGTGCTGGTTGCAGTATGTGGTGTAGAAATACCGCGCTTTCCCCTGTCCGTGGTGTTCGGCTATGAAATCGCGCAGACGTGAGGGCAGTTTCGCTTTTTCAGCGCGTCTCAGCCCTTCGGTCACGTGGCCTATGACGATGCGTGCGCTCTGGATCGGGGAAAGGGCGTCGTGGGGATTGATCCCGTGCTGGTTTTCAGTGAAGAATGCCGGATTGCTGATCTTGCCTATGTCGTGGTAGAGGGCACCGGCTCTTACAAGCTGCACATTGGCACCTACGCGGCTT
>OFFL01001009.1_pt1 | contig 24096 bp, 30 predicted proteins | sample 1521391 | NCBI WGS metagenome assembly OFFL01 (sample SAMEA3504082, study PRJEB24116) | mouse gut metagenome | biome: mouse gut; feature: mouse-associated habitat; material: faeces | place: Denmark | collected 2011
CTCTTTTTATAATTCATAATGTTTATATTGACAATTTTTGTAAATTTTAATATAATATAATTATAATACGAAAGGAGAAAATATATGGCAGACTATATACCATTAGAAAAAGTTTATAAGTACGACAATATTAAGGAATTTTATAAAAATTTTTATGAGTCAATTAAATTGATTGGTGAATTGTGCCAATCAAGTTTTAATAAATTTTATAAATTCGAGAGTATAAACGGGGAAATGACAGAAAGACAAAAATATAAATTGGGTATTAGTATTTTACATAAAGCATTACAAAAAAGTTATAGCAAACGTAGAATTCAAAAAACGATTAGAGTCACATGTTATGGAAAAGATATTGTAACTATTAGAATTACACCATCAGCTAAATTGTTTAAAAAATTAGTTGATAAAGTATTCAAAATATTGTCTCAATGTAAAAGAGAAGAACTTAAAAATAGAGTAACAGAATTAAGTTATTATACAAGAATAAAGAATGAATTTCTTACTATAGCTCCAATACATAGTGATATAATTATTTCTTCAGATGGGACATTTAAAAATCCAAATGATAATGCCGTTGTGAGTTTAGTAAATTCCGTTCGTAAGGAGATTTATGAAAAACTTTAATCCAGTAAGATGGCAAAACTTTGCCATTAATAAAGAGGTAAAGAGAATAAAAAAAGAAAATAGTCGCACATTTTGGAACAAAGTTCAATTCATGACAAGTATAATAGTTGTTTGTTTATCAATGCTACTTGATTCTAATACAATAGAAAATAAGAATGCAAGAATATATATAGCAATTGGAATGATATCAGTTCTATTACTTGTTTTTATAGCACCATGGCTTTATAAGTTGTATAAAACACGTAGAATTGCTACATTAAATTATAAAGATTCTGATTTAATTAGACTTTTTGATGAAGAAATTATATATAATGTAATTATAGCTTATGAATTCTATAAAGAGAAAAAAAATCCAGAGGTCATCATTGATAATGATCTTGTTGAATTTTATAATATAGAGCAGAGTTATTATTATAGTAAAGCAATTGAAGATTTGAAGAAATTAGATAATCGCAAAGAGATTCTTAAGGATTTTATAAAAGAAGAACGTATTCAAAATGTGTTGAATTTATTGAAACTTTTAAAAAAAGATGATCAAATGAAAGTTTCAGAAAACATTAATAAATACGCTGTTTATTTAATAGGCGACAAAGACATATAACTTTAATAATGAATTTATAACCGTACCTAAGGGTACGGTTTTTTCATGCAAAAAAATGGGAGGAATTTAGTATGCAAATAGGAAAGATGCAAGTTAATGAGCTTAAAGCGGCAACATATAATCCAAGAAAAGACTTGCAACCAGGAGATAGCGAATACGAAAAATTGAAACGAAGTATTCAAGAATTTGGTTATGTTGAGCCAGTTATTTGGAACAAACGCACGGGTGTTGTTGTAGGTGGGCATCAAAGATTAAAAGTCATGAAAGACCTTGGATTCACAGAAGTAGATTGCGTTGTTGTTGACCTAGATGAAAACAAGGAAAAAGCTTTGAATGTGGCATTAAACAAGATAAGCGGTGAATGGGATAATAATCTATTGGCAAATTTGTTAAAAGATTTGGATACACGTGGTTATGATATCACTATCACTGGCTTTGACTTAGCTGAAGCTCAAGAGTTGTTTGGAAGCGGTTCAATGGAAAATGTGCAAGAAGATGAATTTGATGCAGAGTCGGCTGTAAATGAAATAAGCGAGCCAAAGACCAAAACAGGCGATTTGTGGATACTTGGAAAGCATAGGTTACTATGTGGCGATTGCACACAAATAGAAGATGTTGAGCGAGTAATGGATGGCAAACAAGCAGATGTGATGGTTACTGACCCACCATACAATGTAGATTATGGTTCTGCTATAAATGGCAAGAATTGTTCAAAATCAAGAGATGGCAGTAGTATAGCAAATGATAATTTATCAGATGATGAGTTTTATCAGTTCTTGTTGGCATTTTATAGGGCAGCAGAAAAGGTGTTAAAAAAAGGTGCTCCAATATATGTGTTTCATAGCACCAAGGAGACACTGAACTTTACAAAAGCAATGGTTGATGCCAATTTAAAATATGCACAGACATTGATTTGGCTAAAGAATCATTTCACACTTGGTCGACAAGATTATCAGTGGAAACATGAGCCAATTCTATATGGATGGAAAGAAGGTGCTGGACACTATTTCATTGATGATAGAACTATATCAACAATACTGGAAGGACTTCCAGAAAATTTGCGTAAGATGAGTAAAGTTGAACTTGTGGAGTTAGTGGAAAAAATACTGAATTTGCCTAATTCGGTTATTGAAGATAATAAACCAACTAAATCAGTGGACCATCCAACAATGAAACCAATAACATTGTGTGCAAAACTTATTTATAACAGTAGCCATGAAGGAGATGTTGTATATGAACCATTTGGCGGGAGTGGTTCTACACTTATTGCATCAGAGCAATTGAATCGTAAATGCTGTGCTATAGAACTTGAACAAAAATATTGTGATGTTATCGTAAAAAGATACAGAGAATTGTGTCCAGAGACAGAAGTGAAACACATACGAAATGGTGTGGAAATTTATGATTAAAAACTTGTAAAAAATGTGTTTTTCTACGCATTTTCGCTGGGCTCTTTCCGCTTTTTACGGTATAGTTGTAATAGAAAAACAAACAAGGGTAATCAACCCGAAGGAGTACAAAATGGCAAAAAAAAGAATGGCAATCCCTAAGGATTATAACTACGAATGGAAAACAGCAGAAGAGATTATCAAAAACATGAACACAGTAGTAAACTTCCCAAGCTTCGGCACAGGTACACTAGCAAAAATAACTGGTGTAACTGATGAAGACACTTATCGCAAAGCACATGAGTTATGGCTAAAATTAAAAGATGAATTCAATGCAGAAGCTAAAACATATGTACCAACTGCATATAACAGCAAGTTAGGCTCAGTCGGAGATATAAAAAGACGCGAAGTGTTAAGAGCATGCTGGTGGGATACATTAAGCAATCTAGATGAAGAAGATTATTATGGCATAACAAGAATCATCGAGGTACTACACGATTATGAGGACTTAGAAACTGGTAGAATACTATTCGGTAGCTAAACAAAAAAATATTAAAGCCGCATTAAAGCGGTTTTTTTATTTGAAAAAAATGTGTTTTTCTGCACGATTTCGCTGGGCTCTTTCTGCTTTTTACGGTATGTTTGTATTAGACAATAAGCAAAGGGAAACGCCCTAAAGGAGAACAAGATGCATACAATACAAGTAACAAAAACAGATGGCAATTGGAAGCTAGGTACAATAGATGGGTACAAATTTACAGCCAAAGTTTATGAAGAACCAAGTGAGTTTGGAATAAGAGGTGGAAATGTATCTAAATTATGGATACCTGGTGTGGTAGCCTATGATAGAGGTTGGGAGTTAAGAGCAAAGACGCCAGAACATAAAGAGATTATAAAAGAACTGCTAAAGTTCTTCAAGAATCCAGCAAACTGCAAATAAATAAGATTGACAAGAAGAACCGCCTACAATGGCGGTTTTTGTTTTTGAACGGAGGTATGAATGGGGATATTTGGAAGGAGTCGAGATGCACCAAGAAAAGAGCAAAGGAATCAACCAAGTAAGCAAATGCAAGATTTTATACGAGGAATTGATGTTGATTTTGCTGGTAATAGCAATAGTGGAGTTTCTGTTGATGAGCTGAGAGCATTGCAAACATCAGCAGTTTATGCTTGTGTGAAAATTCTTGCAGAGACAGTTGCAAGCTTACCTTTGCATATGTACAAAAAAGGTAAAGATGGTAAAAATGAATTTGCTGAACAACATCCATTGTTTAATTGTCTTTATGAAATGCCAAATGAAGAAATGACTAGCTTTGAGTTTAGGGAAATGATGATGACTTCATTGCTACTATGGGGAAATGCTTATGCTAGGAAAATCCGAAAGAACGGGCATGTAACTGAACTATGGTATTTAAAACCAAATCTAATGACAGTTGAAAGGGATACTATAACAGGCAAGATAAAATACACTTATTCAGATGACATAACAAATCAGACAATTGTGTATACACCTGACCAAGTATTTCATATCAAAAGTTTATCATTAGATGGAGTAACTGGATTAAGTCCTATTGCTCAAGCAAGAGAAGCTATAGGATTGTCGCTGGCGACTGAGGAATATGGTGCAAAATTCTTTGGTAATGGAGCAAGACCGGGTGGAGTATTAGAACATCCTGGAATACTGAAAGACCCTAAAAAATTAAGGGAGTCTTGGAATCAAGTGTATCAAGGGACTAGAAACAGCCACAAAGTAGCAGTGCTTGAAGAAGGTATGAAATATCACACAATTGGCATTGCACCAGAAGATGCACAGTTCCTTGAGACCAGAAAGTATCAAGTTAATGAAATATGTAGGATATTCCGTGTTCCTCCACACTTAGTTGGAGACTTGGAAAGAGCAACATTCAGCAATATAGAACATCAGTCAATAGAATTTGTTCAGCATACTATCCGCCCATGGATAGTTAGATGGGAACAAGCAATAAGTCGTTCGTTACTTAATGAGTCCGAGCGGCTTTTATATTTTTGCAAGTTCAATGTTGATGGTTTAATGCGTGGTGACTACAAATCAAGAATGGAAGGATATGCTGTTGGCAGACAAAATGGTTGGTTGTCCATCAATGACATTCGAAGATTGGAAGATATGTCGCTTGTTTCAGCAGATAAAGGTGGAGATGATTATCTTGTCAATGGCAATATGATTTCAGCAAGTTCACCAATTAGAAAAGAAGGAGAGGAGAATGAAAGGAAATAAAAAAGAGATTCGTATGCTTCCACTTACTGAATTACGAATAGCAGATAGTGAAAGCGGTTCAGTAATTGAAGGGCATGCTGCAGTATTTGATTCATGGTCGGAAACCCTTGGTGGAATATTTCCATTTAAGGAAATTGTCCGAAAAGGAGCATTCAACGAGAGTATTGGTAAAGATGATATTCGAGCATTGTTTAACCATGACCCAAACTATGTGCTAGGTCGTAATCGAGCAGGAACACTTGAACTTGTAGAAGATGAAATTGGCTTAAAAGTAAGAATTATACCACCAGATACAAGTTGGGCGAAAGACATACAAATAAGCATTCGTAGGGGAGATATAACACAAATGTCTATAGGCTTTGTAGTCAAAGAAGATAAGTGGTCGACTGAAAACGGAATGGATATTCGTGAAATTAAAAAGGTGCAGTTATTTGATGTGAGTCCAGTTACATTTCCAGCATATACAGCAACTGATGTTGGTGTGCGTGCTATGGAAGAATATAACGGATATAAAGCAGAACAACGCAATAAAGAAAAAGTTGCGGATGAACTTGCAAAGAAAGCAAAAGAACAAGCAAAGTTGAAAAGCTTGCAAATTAAATTCAAAAATATATAAGGAGAATAGATAACAATGACAATGAAGAAAGTATTGGAAATGAAGGCAAAAAGAGAAGATGCAAGGTTGAAAGCAATGGCAATCTTGAATAAAGCAGAAGCGGAAGACCGCTTTTTAACTGAGAGTGAGCAAAAGGAAATTGATGGGTTCGAAACTGAAATTCGTTCTTGGGATGAAAGCATAACTCGTGCTGAGAGAATGCTGTCATTTGAAAAAGAAGATAGAACTATTGAAAAGCCAGAGTCAAAGCCAAGTCCAACACCAAAAGAAGAAAAAAGATTTGCAACATTTGGTGAACAACTTATTGCGGCTTATAGAGCAGCAACTCCAGGTGGTAGTGTTGATGAAAGACTTTCAACAAGAGCAGCAAGTGGACTGAATGAAATAACTCCATCTGATGGAGGTTTTCTTGTTCAACAAGATTTTGTTAAGGAACTTAACAGGAATTCTTGCAAGTAAAGCAAAGAAAATACCTATTAGCACTAATGCAAATGGTATGAAAATTAATGCTGTTGATGAAGATAGCAGAGCAAATGGTTCTCGTTGGGGTGGTGTTCAAACATATTGGGAAGCTGAGGCTGATGAACATACAGGTAGCAAACCTAAATTTAGACAAATTGAACTTTCTTTGAAAAAATTGACTGGTTTGTGTTATGCAACTGATGAACTTTTACAAGATGCTGCAGCATTGGAAGCTGTTATTCGCCAAGCATTTGCTGAAGAATTTGGTTTCAAAATGGATGATGCAATTTTGGATGGCAGTGGAGAAGGTGAACCACTTGGTATTTTGCATAGTGGCGCTCTTATAAAAGTAGAACTTGAAAAAGACCAAAAAGAAGTTATCACAGTTAATAATTTGATTAAAATGTGGAATCGTTTGTGGTCAAAGTCAAGAGCAAATGCAGTGTGGTATATTAATCAAGAAATTGAACCATATCTTTACACATTGAAACTTGGTGATAAACCAGTATATGTCCCAGCGGGCGGAATTTCAGAAAAACCATATGGAACAATTTTTGGAAGACCTGTTGTTCCACTTGAGCAATGTAATGCTAAAGGCGAAGTTGGAGATATTGTACTTGCAGATATTGGACAATATTTGCTAATTGATAAAGGCGGTGTGAAAGCAACAAGTTCAATTCATGTAAGATTCCTTTATGATGAAAATGTTTTCCGTTTTATTTATAGGGCCGATGGAAAACCAATCTGGAATAAGGCACTTACACCTTACAAGGGAAAAGCAACAGTGTCACCATTTGTTGCACTTGCAAAGAGAGAAACAGCAGAATAAAAGGGAGATGATGAGTGTGTTAACATTGCAAGAAACAAAAGCATTTTTGCGAATTGATGGGGATGATGAAGACACACTCTTGTCCTCATTAATTGTTACATCAAAAGAATTGGTAGAAGAAACACTGCGAAAAAAATTGACAGAGTTTGAAGAAATACCAGAACCAGTATATCAAGCAATGCTGATAATAACTGCAACACTATATGAAGAAAGACAAATCTCAAAAGGCAAAGATGGAGTGGATATAAAAGAAACTCTTGACTTAGTTCGCAGAATGCTTTTTGCATATAGAAAAGAGGTGTTCTAATGAATATTGGTAAACTAAATCGTAGAGTTGAAATAATGGAATTTTTTAAAAGTCGAGATGAGTATGGTGGAGAAATTGGAGAATGGCGACCTATAGCAAAAGTTTGGGCATCAATAATTCCTAAAAGCGGAACAGAGCAAATGCTTTCGCAACAAATTACTGCTGAAAACACAGTGAAAATTGTAATTAGATATTGTCGTTGGTTGACTGTTCTACATAGAATCCGTTATGAAAATAGATTGTATGAAATTGTTGGAACAATAGACAACGCAACATTACATACAGCCACAATAATAAATGCAAAGGAGTTAGTATCTGATGGGTTACAGTGCAAAACAAAGGAAAGTGAAGACAGCGGTGGAGGGTGCAAGCAGACTTGTAAAAGACCTAAAAGCAATGGAAGATGCAGCATCAAATGTGATGATGTCAGGAGCGAAAGCAGGTGGTAAAATCGCACTTGAAGATGCAAAAAGAAATTGTCCTGTAGACAGCGGTGCATTAAAGCAAAGTTTGCATTTAAGTGAAGGAAAGGCAACAGCGTTGAAAGCAACAGTTCAAGTAGATTATGATAAGGCATTGAAATATGGTACACATGTCGAACTTGGGGCAAGAGGCAGACCAGCAAACCCATTTTTAAGGAATGCAGTAGATAATAACCAAGAACAAATCAATAAGGCAATCGTGGCGGAGATTTCAAGGGCAGTGGGGAGAAAACTATGAAAGATATATGTCAAGCAATATATGAAAAGTTGTGTCAAGATAGTACACTATCAAGATATCTTTCTAATCGTATTTACCCAATTATTATGCCAGAAGATGCTCCTATGCCAGCAATAGTGTATACACCAGTATTGGCAAATTATGATTCAGCCTTGCAGGGTGATACAGGCTTTGTTAGACAAACAATTCAAATTGTTTGTCATGATACTACTTATAAGAAGACAAGAGAATTGTCTCGAGTGGTAAAAAGAATTTTTCAAGACTATCACGGGGATATGAATGGGTTGCTTATTCAAGCAGTATTTATAAAGTCAGACTATGAATATAACAGCAATACTGCGTTGAAATTCGATACTAATGAGTATATGTCAAGTATTGAATTTGAATTTTTATACAATGAAAAGTAGGAGGTAAATATGGCAATAGCAGGTAAAAATGGTAAAGTTGTCATTGGAACAAATGCAACACAAAAAGTGGTTGGAATTAAAAACTGGTCGCTTGAATTATCATTAGATACATTAGAAACAACATCACTTGGTGATGATTGGAAAAAATATATTACGGGACTAAAAGAATGGTCTGCATCAAGTGAGGGTGATTATGAAGTTCCAGTTGATAAAGAAGGACAAGGAGCATTGCAAAAAGCATTCCTTGATGGATTAACAGTAGTAGTTAATTTGTATGTTGATAACAAAAATTATTATAGTGGAGAGGCATTTATTAACAGCCTTTCAATTGAAGATCCAGTAGATGATGTTGTTTCAATCAGCATTGAGTTTACAGGAACTGGTCAGTTATCTTTTGAAACTGGTGAACAAGAAAATGGCGGTGAAGAATGAAACAAGGTGTGGTTATAGTTTTGGATAAACCAAGAACATTGAGATTTGGTATGAATGCTCTAGCAAAAATAGAGTCAATAACAGGTAAATCAGTGCTTGCTCTAGATATGGATAAATTAGGTGTAAGAGATCTACTTGCTATTGCCTATGGCGGATTGTATCATGAAGATAAAACACTCACGATTGAAAAAGTGGGTAATTTAATTGATGAACATTCAAACATCGTTCAAATTGCTGAAAGACTTGGAGAGGCATTGAGTATGGCATTTGGCAGTGAAGAATCTGAAGATGGTGCTGAATCGGGGGAAATGTAGCCGCCATTGATTTGTTTGCTTTGAGTGAGCAAGCTGTCATCATTTGGGGAGTTGATCCACTTGTTGTGGGAGAGTATACTCCTTACGAATTAGGCTTGCTAGCAAAACATAAAAAGAGAGAAGAACAACTTGATTATGAAAACTTATTGATTTTGGCATGGCATACTGAGGCTTTTGCAAGACAAAAGAAATTGCCACATTTAAACAAATTGTTAAAAGATGCTCGCAAGAAAAACAAATCAAAGGCAAGTAGTAAAGGAGATACAATTTTAAAAGCAATGGCGGCAGAAAAAGGAGTTCAAATTTAAAAATCGACAAATAAGAACAAAGTTTTTGGAATTAATTCCAAAAACGATTGACATTTCAATACTTTTTGGATATAATAAGCCTATAAAGTTAAAAAGGTGGTTTTTATGAATTTGATTCAAAGAAAAGAATATCTTGATAAACTAATTGCTTTTAGAAATAAACAGTTGATTAAGATAATTACTGGTGTTCGTAGATGTGGAAAATCTAAGTTGCTAGAAATGTATCAAAATTATTTGTTACAAGAAGGTGTTGATAAAGATAGGATAGTTTCTATAAATTTTGAAGACTATGATTTTGTGGAATTGAATAATCCAGACAAATTGTACGCTTACATCAAAGAACGATTGGTAGAAGGAAAAATGACTTATGTTTTTTTAGATGAGATACAGCATGTTGTGGATTTCCCTAAAGTTGTTGATGCATTATATATAAAGGATAATGTAGATATTTATTTGACTGGCTCAAATGCTTACATGTTATCAAGTGAAATAGCAACGCTTATTTCAGGCAGATATGTAGAAATAATGATGTTGCCATTATCTTTTAAAGAATATATTGCAAGCATAGGTGATTCATCAGATCTTGGAAGAAAGTATACAGAGTATCTTATGAGTAGTTCATTTCCATATACTTTGGATTTAAGAGGACAACCAAAAGAAATAAAAGATTATTTAGATGCAGTATATAATACTATAGTTGTAAAAGATGTTGCTAATCGTAAAAAAATAACTGATGTAATGATGTTGCAGAGTATTGTACGATTTCTTTTTGACAATATTGGGAATCCACTATCTACAAAAAAAATAGCTGATACAATGATTTCTTACGGTAGAAAAATTGATGTAAAAACAGTAGAAAAATACATTGATGCTTTGCAAGAAAGTTATGTTATATATCAGGCTAAAAGATATAATATAAAAGGTAAACAATATCTTAAGACACTTGAAAAATATTATGTTGTAGATATAGGAATGCGCTATATGTTACTAGGTACACGTTCTACGGATGTGGGACATATTCTTGAAAACATAGTATATCTTGAACTTATCAGACGAGGATATGAAGTTTATGTGGGTAAAGTTGATGATCTTGAAGTAGATTTTGTTGTAATGACATCTAATCAAATAATATATTTTCAGGTGGCGGCAAGCGTAAGAGATGAAGAGACTTTACAAAGAGAACTTGCACCATTACAAAAAATAAATGATCATTATCCAAAGTTTATACTAACATTGGATGAAGATCCTGAGGCAGACTACAATGGTATAAGAAAAATTAATGCTTTGGATTGGTTACTTGATAAAAGCTAAACATATTTTTTAGATATTACAAAATTAAGGCTAAGCAATGGAGGTATTGCTTAGTCTTTTTTATAACAATACAACAAAAATCGGGACTAAATCTCGATTTTTTTATTTTTAAAATTAAATAAAGGGGTGAAGGTATGGCAGTTATTAGAAACTTAGTTGTAAAGATATCCGCAGACATATCTTCACTTTCTAAAGGTTTACAATCAGCACAAAAGCATATTCAAAAAGTGTCTTCGACATTTACTAAAGCAGGTACAAAATTAACAGCAAGTATAACTGCACCATTAATTGCACTAGGTAGTACAGTAGTAAATGTATCACAAAAGTTTGAGCAATCAATGGCAAATGCAGCATCAGTTGCAGGTGCTACAGGAGAAGAACTTGCAAGGATGACAGCACTTGCAAGAGAAATGGGAAGTAAAACGGTGTTCTCAGCAAGTGATGCAGCAGATGCATTATACTATATGGCATCAGCAGGATATAAAGTTGACCAAATGGCAGACTCAATCCAAGCAACACTTAACCTAGCATCAGCAACACAAAGTGATCTTGCTTTTACAACAAATACAGTAATAGCGACATTGAATCAATTTGGTTTAGAAGCTAACCAAGCAGAAAGAGTTGCAAATGTATTTGCTGCAGCGATTGGTAATTCAATGGCAAATATGGAAAAATTATCCACATCTATGGGATATGTTGGACCAGTTGCAAACAGCTTAGGTTATGAAATTGAAGAAGTAACAGGAGCATTGTCAGTTTTGTATAATGCAGGTTATGATGGTTCTACTGCAGGAACTGCACTGAGACAAGTGCTTGTTTCACTTATGAATCCAACTTCTGCAGCACTTGGTGTGTTTGAAGAATTAGGATTGTCATTTGAAGATGTAAATCCAGCAACAAATGATTTAGCTACTATAATAGATAAACTAGGTGCAGCTGGTATGGATACTTCACAAGCTATGAAGGTTTTTGGTGCAAGAGCAGGTCCAGGCATGCTAGCATTATTATCTGCTGGTGGTGATGCTGTTAGGGAGATGACTGAGTCAATAACAGGTACTAATAAAGCAACGGAAATGGCGGATACTCAATTAAATACATTGCAAGGACAACTCAAACTTTTAAAATCTGAACTAGAAGAAATAGCCATATCTTTTGGAGATGTACTGATACCAATGATTCGTCAGTTTATTCAAAAATACATTTCTCCATTAACAGCAAAATTAATGGGGTTATCTATGGGAACTAAAAAGAATATTGTAACTATAGCATTATTGGCGGCAGCAATAGGACCATTATTGTTAGTTGTAGGGAAATTGATAGGTAGTGTAGGAGTAATTATAAAATTAGGTTCGCTGTTATTTTCTAAAGTTGGGTTAATAATTGCTGCAATAGGAGCAATAGTCGGAGTTGTAACTTATTTGTGGAAAACTAATGATGGTTTCAAAAATGCAGTTATACGAATTTGGGATAAAATAAAGACTACTATATTAAAGGCTGTTAATGCAATTAAAGTATGGTGGTCAAACAATGGACAAAAAATAATAGAATGTGTAGTTTTTGCATTGAAGAAACTTTGGAACATAGTGAAATCGGTGTTTGGGGCAATCAAGCCATATGCAGAAAAAATTTGGAACTTTGTAAAATTTATTGTTGCTGACACAGTGAGTGCTATAAGAAAGTTTTGGAAAGATAATGGTGCGAAAATATGGAAAACAGTAAAAACAATATTTACTAACATTTGGAAATGTGTCAAGAGTGCTTTTTCAATTATAAAAAATTCACTAGATAAATTCTTTTCATATTGCAGACCAATATGGGAAAAATTAAAGACTTTGTTTGCATCTTTATGGGATACTATTGTGGAGTTATACAAAACATTGAAACCTATTTTTGAACTTATTGGTGGATTACTTATGACTTTATGGGGAGTAGTTTCAAGTGTTTTGGGTGCAATTATTGAGGCATTAGGACCATTTGTATCTGCGGTTATAGATGTAGCAAATGCCATTTTAGATATCATAAAAATAATATGCGCTGTTTTGCGTGGAGATTGGTCATCAGCATGGGAGTATATGCAGGACTTTACGGGCAATATTTGGTCAGGCATAAAAAATATCTTCCTAGGAATATGGGAGTTTATAAAAGGCTTTGGACAAAATATAGTGTCTTTCTTTGGTGGCTGTGGTGATAATATTGGAAACATTTTCAAAGGTGTTTGGGAAGGTATAAGTGGATTTTTTACAAATGTTTGGAATGGAATAAAATCGATGTGTGGCTGGATATGGGATACCATAACAGGTCTATTTGGGAAAGTAGGAGATTTCTTTACAGGTATATTCAAAGATGCTTTCAATTGGGGTAAAAATCTAATTTCGAATATAGGTGATGGAATTAAAAAAGGCTGGAATTGGGTTGTAGATGGAGTTAAAAGTGTGGGACAATCTATCAAAGATTTTCTTGGATTTGGCTCACCAACAAAGAAAGGTCCAGGACACACAGCAGATGAGTGGATTCCGAATCTAATGGATATGATGGCAAATGATATGTATGCTAATATCCCTATAATGCAGAGAGCCGCAATACAAGTTGCACATGTGCTAAATCCAACAGCATCACTGAATAGAGCAGTAGTTGGTACTGGTAGTAGCCCAAATTGTGACCTCATAAATGGTCTTTTACAAGGAATGTCAGCAATGAATGGAATGAGTGGGGAAACAAATAAAGAACTCGTCCTGCAAATTGATGGGCAGACTTTTGCACGAATAATGATGCCAAAATTAACTAAGGAGTACAAGCGACATGGTGTAAATTTGCAGGAGGTGTAAATGGAATTTTTAAAAATAAATGGCAAGACGATTAAAGCACCCACTGAGATTACCATTTCACCAGAAATACTTGATAAGGTTGAGAGAACTATTGATGGAACAATGGTTGTAGATATTGTAGCAGATAAACGCAAAGTAGATGTATCTTGGGACTATTTATCTAAAGAAGATATGACATTGCTAGTAAAGCAAATTTCTGAAGATAAGTTTGCTGAAATATCTTTCCATGATAACATAACAGGTGAGATTGTAACAATGGTAGCAAGGTCTGAAGGATTAACATATCAGCCATATTACAATTGGTCAAAATCCAAAATTATGTGGAAAGGTGTGTCAATAAGTTTTTCTGAGAGGTAGGATATGAAATATTCAGATAATCCTAGAAAGGTGTTTGGTAAGGTTGAAATCATATATGCTGATGAAGAACTAACAAAAGACATAAGAGCAAGTGTAAGTGGAAACTCTGAGATAAGTCATCCATTTGATACTTACAAAAAGCCTTATGAACCAACAGTCAAAGCCTGCACAATGGACGGGAACTCAACAATGGATGGTACTTTCCAAATGATGAGTGATAAACATAATGTCGGTTGGTGGAGTGGTAATCTTTCAGATAGCAATGGTAATTTTAGTGTGAAACCTTATATTGAGTTGTCATTTGTAATGAGACCGATAATTTATTGGCGAATAGTTGGAGATATAAAGTTAAATCAATATCCAGTAGATTTTGTGGTGGAATACAAAAGAAATGGCACTATAGTAAAAACTGAAAATATAACTGGGAACACTGAACTTGAAGTAGTACTAGAACCAAAATTGGCAGATATTACATCAATTAGGATGACAATAAGTAAATGGAACACTCCCAATTCCTGTGCAAAGGTGCTGAGATTTTTTGAAAAAGTATATGAAAGTTATGATGGAAATGCACTGCAATCATTTGAGATAGGAGAAGAGTTGTGTTCAATTGAAGGAAATTACAACATTAATTCAGATAGTATGACGGTAAGTATATATAATGAGAATCGTAAATTTGATAAAGGGTATTTGAGGTCATTGATGTTGCTAGATAGAAAGCTTATGCCATACCTTGGAATTGAAAACAATGGAAAGATAGAATATAAGCCATTAGGAGTATTTTATTCTGACACATGGGATATTTCACAAGATAATCAGTTTATTAAATGTACAGCAACGGATAGACTTTTACGATTACAGATGAAAACTTATGTAGGGTTTCCTTTGATTGAAAATGTGTCATTATATGAAATTGCAGAAGATATTTTGCAAAAAGCAAGTATGAAAGCAGAAGAATATGTTATTTCTGAGAAACTGAAAGAGATTGTAGTAGGTATGGCATTGTTGGTAAAAACAACCACATGGGATGCATTGCAAGAAATTGCAAATGCAGGGTTATGTAAGATTTTTGTTGATAGAAACAATAGAATTGTAATTTTAAGTGAAGAAGATTTAACAAATAAAAGTGAAATAACTATAAACCCTAGCAATACTTTTTCTTATACATCAAATATAACATTAACAGATTTTTCTAATAGTGTATCAGTAGAGTATTTTGATATTAGTGTTACTAATGACATTATTGATGTAGTTGAATTAGAAATAATGCTTGAGCCGAATGAAACAAAACAATTAACAATAGGCTATACATCTGAAGTAGCGAATCCGTTGTTAGTAAGTAACAATACAATGGTACAGATTATATCTTTCGTTAGTGGTGTGAATTCTTGTGATTGTATAGTTAAGAATAACTCTAGTACACAGCAAAATGCAATACTTACAATATCTGGGAATGCAATAAATATAAATTCAAGAACAGTTACAGTAAGAGATGAAGACAGTATTTTAAATTATGGTGTTGTTGAATATTCACATACTGCAAGTGAATTGGTTCAAAGTTATGAACAAGCAGAGTATATGGCAACAATGTTAATCAACAAAATGAAAGCAGGAGAAGGTAGTATCACAGCAGAGTGGAGAGGGAACCCTGAACTTGAAGTTGGATTAGTTTATTCTCTAACAGACCGATTTGGAGATGAAGAAGAGCTTGTTTGTGAATCTAACAAGTTTAGTTATGATGGTGGTTTGAAACAAGAAACTCGTGGTAGAAAAATAAGGAGAGATTAATGGCGAATTGGAAAGAACCTAAAAATAATTATGAACCAAAAGACCAAGTAGTGCCAGAAATATTTAATGTTTTGGCAGAGAATGAATTATACTTACAAGAGACAAAAATAGTTGCTGAACAAGTACAAGATGTTGAAGTAAATAGTATACAATATGATACTCGTGAAAATGTGGAGGATAAAGAGATAGTGAAAGAATTTTTTGGTAAAGTTCGCAAGTGGTTGGCAGACCTTAAAGCATTAGCATTCAAGGGAACGATTAGTTCAAATGATATTGATGATTCAGCAGTTAATGCTTTAAAAATCGATACTAATGCAATAGAAACAAGTAAAATAAAAGATGGGGCAGTAACTGATTCAAAGATTGAATCAGTGTCTGCAAATAAGGTAATTGGCTTGCACAGCATAGCAACTAGTGGTAGTTTTAATGATTTGAAAGATAAGCCAGAATTGAGTGGCGGTGTACAATTTAAAAAACTTAAGGGTAGTGACGCACGGTATGATACTTTTGAATTAAGTAATGATGCTCGATATACCATTGATGCCCCAACAAATTATTCTAATCCTATTATGGTAGAAGGAATGTTGACTTGCGGTTCAAAACATTGGATAACATTTTTTTTGCGACCATCAATTCCTTTTTCTTATTCAACAGATGTACCTATGTTAATATACGAAAGAGGGGTAAATGGTCAAGCAAATACTAGTTACGGGTTCTTGAGCCTTGAGGCGAAAATAAGTGGAAGAAGCTTGACAATCTCAGGTTATAAAATTAATCAAAGCAACAATAATGCATATAGTTCAAATTCTCCAGCAAGCAGATGTTATTTTGCATTGGGGGCAGTTCACGAAATAGTTATACAAAAATAATATTGTTTTAATAAATGATTTATGTAACTTTAGGAGAGAATAATGGCAAATTGGAAAGAACCTAAAAATGATTATACACCAGAGCATCAAGTTGTACCAGAAATATTTAATACACTAGCAGAGAATGAAAGATATCTGCAAGAAAGCAAGATAACAATAGAGCAGGTGCAAGATGCAACAATCAATAGTGCAATGAGTGAAAATAGGGAAATTTTTGGAGATGAAGATACAGTGAAAGGATTTTTCGGTAAAATTAGAAAGTGGATATCAGATTTAAAAGCTTTGGCATTTAAGGGAACAGTTGGTACGGCAGATATAGATAATTTAGCAATTAATTCAACAAAAATCGATACTAATGCAGTGGAAACAAGCAAAATTAAAGATGGTGCGGTAATTGATTCAAAGATTGAATCAGTATCTGCTAGCAAAGTAACTGGTCTTCATAAAGTAGCAACTAGTGGTAGCTATAACGATTTAAAAGATAAGCCAGATATGAGCAGTGGAGATAATCCAAAAGTTGTATTTGAAGGAAATGCAAATTATTATACATATAGATTTAATTTTGATATGAAAGGTGAGTATCGTTATTTAGTACAAATTAAAGGTGGCTATGGCATAGGGGTATCTTCAATAAAAACACCACAAGATGAACCTGTGTTAAATGTATTAATTCCTGGATATTGCTATGGAACTGATAGAACAATGAAAATTTATGTTATAACAATTGTTGGATATGATAGCGGACCAAGTTATGAAGGTGGTGGAAGATTTTATGTTGAAGGTAAGATAGACATTTCAAGAGGAGTTGTAGATAGAGGTGGTTACTTAGAACTAGATGGAGAAAATTGTCCTGTTATCCAGAAAATAGTTGAACTTGGAAAAGCATATTGATTGAGAGGTAGCAATGAAAAGACAAATAATAAGACAAGGCGATGCAGTGAGCTTCGCCTTTTTTGATGTAATAGTTCCGTTGAATGATAATGAGAAATATAAGATTACTGAGAAAGACAAGGTTATTTTTTCAATTGCTAGAGAGAATAGAAAACCAATAATTACAAAAGTGTTTCCTAATGACTTTAATATAGAGTATAAAAATACATTTGTCGTTACACTATCCCATCAAGAAACCCAAACTATTCCATGCCTTTTATATCAAATGAGGCTGACATTAGACATTGAAAATATGGGAGAAGAGATATATACACTAATAAATCAAGAATTGGAGGTGGTAGCAAAATGAATGAATTTAACAACCCAACAGAGCAATGTGGGCATAGGTGTTGTAATCAAGACCATTGTGGTGGATGTGTTTCAGTTGAAGCATTAAGGACTATTACTCAAAAGTATCAAGGAATAGAAAATGATGTTACAGAAACAATTGTCAAGAATAAATCACGGACTATTGAAATAAAACTGAAATCTCAACAGTATCCAAGTAAATATGCTTTTCCAAATCAAGGAGACCCAGCAGTTGTTTATATTGATATTGTTGAAAACGAAGCATATCGATGGGATGAAAAATCTAATAGCTATATTTGCATAGGTGCAGATTGGCATCAAGTAAAAATTATTAATGGAGGTTCAGCAAATTATGGCAAATGAAAGAGTTTTGGAAACTAAAATTCAATTGAGAAATGACACGGCAGCAAATTGGAAAGCTGCCAATCCAGTCTTACTAAAGGGTGAATTAGGTATAGAAATAGATACTCGAAAACTTAAAATTGGTGATGGAATAAGTGTGTGGTCATCACTTAAATATATAAGTGATGATATAATTATTGCAAACATAAACCCGACTTCAACAGATACAAATCACGATGTTGGTGAACTCTGGGTTAATCAGTCTGAGAAATCAGTCTTTATTCTTATAGCAACAAGTGAAACTGCTGCAGTTTGGAAAAGATTAGTCAGTGCAGATGAGATGCTTGTTGTATTAGAAGCAGAGGTTGCACAAAAACTTAAAACAGCAAGAACAATCTCTCTTTATGGAGATATAACAGGAGAAACTTCATTTGATGGCAGTGAAGATGTGGCAATGACAGTTGTTATGAAAAATACTGGAGCAACAGAAGGTACTTTTACAAAAGTAACAGTGAATGAAAAAGGACTCGTAACAAAAACTGAATTGTTAACAGCAGATGATATTCCTTCATTGACACTTGAAAAGATAACTGATGCTGGAACTGCTGCAAAAAGAGATGTTGGTACATCAGCTGGAAACTTAGTTGAAATTAGTGCTAATGGAAAAATAAGCAAAACACTCTTGCCTCCAATTGCAATTACAGATACTCATGTGGTTGCGTCAGAAAAGGCAATGCTTGCATTAACTGCACAAAAGGGTGATGTTGCAATTCGCTCAGATGAAAATAGAACATACATTTTGAAACAAGAACCAGCTAAAAACAAAGTTAACTGGCTTGAGTTAAAATCACCAGAATGTACAGTCTTTTCAGTTAATGGTAAACAAGGAGATGTAGTATTATCAACTACGGATATTGATGAAGGTAGTAATCTATATTATACAGAAGAAAGAGACAGTGCAAATTTTGAAGAGAATTTTAATAAGAAAACAGCAAAAGATTTGTTGGATGGAGAAGAAATTTTGGTTGTTAGTGATAATTTTATCCTAAATGGTGGTAATGCCTAAAGGAGAACAATATGGCAGAGAGAATAATTAATTCAAAATTTTGTCTTCGTACAGATAGTGCAGAAAATTGGAATGTGGCAAACCCAATACTTTTACGAGGTGAATTGGGGATAGAAGAGGATACTGGTAAAATAAAAGTAGGCGATGGTAAAACTTTGTGGACTGATTTGATTTATTTTTTTGCAAGTAGCATTAGCAGACAAGAGATTTTTGATTTGATTTATCCAATCAACTCAGTTTTGACCACAGTTAGTGATACAAATCCAAGTGAAACAATAGGTGGTATATGGCGAGAATCCAAAGTCATAGCCATAACTGAGTTGAAACATTGGGTAAGAGTAGAATAGGAGGTAGTATGGTAGCAATTATTATAAGTGTAACTTCAGGCATCATCAGTGGTATGGTGCTTTTTTTCTTGCAAAGATTTTTCAAGAAAAAAACAAAAAAGGATGAGATTCGTGATGCGGCAAAAGCAAAGGAAAATATGCTCATTTTGAAAAGCATTGATGCAGTTGGTAAGCTGACATATGCAAATGCAATAGCAATACGTGATGGCAAAACAAATGGTGAAATGCATGAGGCAATGGAAAGTTACAATACAACAAAGGAAGATATGTATAATTATCTTCTTGAACAAAATTCAACTAAATAATGGAGGTTAATATGGAATATTTAGAATTGATAAGTGTGCCAGTGATAGCAACAATTGTATATTGGGTAATTAATTTAATTAAGTACGCAGTAAAGAATAATGAGACTTTTAAAAGGTTTATTCCACTTTTATCCGCATTGCTTGGTGCAATACTTGGAATCATAGCTTTTTATGCTGTGCCAAGTATAATCCCGGCACAAAATGTATGTGTGGCAATTTTAATAGGTGGTGCTAGTGGTTTGACAGCAACAGGAACAAATCAGATTATAAAGCAATTTGGCAAGGGGGATAGTGATGCTAACAAATAGGCAAATTAAGATTGCAATGGCAAATGCAATTGTTGATATGCTATGGATAAGAGGTTATTTAACAGATTTAGAGAAAGAAAAAATTAAAAATCGAAATAATTTAAGTTTTTAATTATCTTTGCAGTATTTCACTGGACTTTATAGAAAAAATACGCTATTGTTTGTCCTGCCTAGGTAATAGGTGGGACAAATTTTTTACGCTACATTCAAGTCCATAATACATATAGAGTGTGGCAAAGGAGGTAATACAATGACACACAAAAAAAGAGCAGTTGCGTATGTACGAGTATCAACAAAAAGTGATGCACAAACACATAGTTATGAGTATCAAAACGAATATTGGCAACAGGTTATTAAGGCAAATCCGTTGTATGAGTTTGGTGGTATTTATGCAGATAAAGGTATAAGTGGCAGAGCCATAGCAAAGAGACCGCAACTACTCAAACTACTAAATGATGCTAAGAATGGAAAAGTAGATGTAATTTTTACTAAATCAGTTGCAAGATTTGCACGAAATACTGAAGAATTGCTTACAATGGTTCATGAACTTCGGGACAATGGAGTCAAGGTGGTTTTTGAAAAAGAAAACATAGATACATTCAATCCTAATTCAGAAATATTTTTAACTATAGCAGTAGCGATTGCAGAAAATGATTTACAGATTTATTCAGATAATCAGAGATGGTCGGTTAGAGAAAAATATAAAAACGGCTTCTATGCTATAGGTAGCGGAATTCTTGGTTATAGCATGGATAATAGCACAAACACGCTGAAAATCGTACCTAAAGAAGCAGAAACAGTAAAAAGGATATTTGATTTATACATTGAAGGTAATGGAGCAACTAAAATTGCTCAAATACTTATGGATGAAAAAAGAGAGAATAAAGTAGGTAGTACAGAATGGAATAGAAACTCAGTAATGTATATTTTGAAAAATGAAAAATATAAAGGGTGTAGCTTATCACAAAAAACAATAACTAATCAAGGTGTGACAATAAAGAATAAAGGTGATGTGCCACAGTATTATATGGAAAATGTACATGAAGCAATTATATCGCCAGAAACATTTGATAAGGTGCAGAAAATGATACGGGAACATCCAATGAAGAAATTGGTAGGACAAATTGTGCCACACTATCCGTTCACTGGAAAAATAAGATGTGGTCAATGTATGCATGGTTATACACATATTATTCAAAATAGTAATTTTGCTTGGCAAACTGGAGTATGGGTATGTCAACATCAGCACTCATATGGTAAAAAAACATGTGATTCTACACGAATCAAGGATTCAGTTTTATATAAAAAATTTGTTGAATGCTATAATGAGTTTATAAAAATGAAATATGAAAATACAAATTTAAAGAAAGCAAAACAGCATTTGCAATGGTTATTATCTCAAGAGCAAGAGTTGACAGCATTAAAAGTTAATGGCATGATTGGAATTGAGGCTTATAATAAAGAAATTTTAAATATTAGAGCAGAGATAGACAATGTGAAAAAAAGTATATTGGAACTTGATTTGAAAGATATAAATAAAAGTGATTTTAAACCAATATCTGAATTTAGTGAAGAAAAAGTTGAAAAATTTATAGATAAGGTAATCATTCATAAATGGGTGGTAACCTTTATTTTTATTAATGGTGTAAGTATAACTAGACCATATACAAATGGCAAATCTGGTAATAAGATAGGTTGGTTGGATCGTAAAAAAGAAAGAGAAAATATGGAGATATAATGATGGAAACAAAGAAAAGAGTTGTGCAAGAAATTCCTGTATTGTATAGGCCTAATATGCAAACCGTAACTAAAAAAGAAGTAGTATGTGGATATGCCAGAGTTAGCACTGATAATGAAGAGCAAGAAGACTCATTTGAAAGACAAGTGGAACATTTTACAAAAGTAATAAATAGTCGAAGTGATTGGGTGTTCGGTGGAGTTTATGCTGATCCTGGAATCACAGGAACAAGAGCTGACAAGCGAGAGCAGTTCCAAAAGATGATGAATGATTGTAGGGCGGGAAAGATAAATAGAATTTTAGTGAAATCAATATCAAGATTTGCTCGAAATACAGTAGATACACTAATGTATATACGAGAGTTGAAAGAACTGGGAATAAGCGTTTGTTTTGAAACGCAAAATATCGATACTTTAACTCCTGGTGGAGAGGTGCTGATAACAATACTAGCTGCAATGGCAGAGCAAGAAAGTAGGACAATCTCAACAAATGTTAAGTGGGCATATCAAAAGCGGTTCAAAGATGGAGAAGTACTGATTAATTTCCATAATACACTTGGCTATGTTAAAGATGGTAAACAATATGTAATTGTAGAAGAAGAGGCAGAAATAGTAAGGAGAGTATTTAGAGAGTACATAGGTGGTGCTACTTATAAGCAGATAGCAAATGGACTTATGGCAGATGGAATCAAAACAGGAATGGGACATGATAGATGGAATGATAGTTCAGTACAGGGAATTATATTGAATGAAAAGTATACAGGCAATGCTATATTAGGAAAAACTTTTAAACCAGATGTATTAAGCAAAACAAGGCAAACAAATAAAGGACAAGCACCAATGTATTATGTGCAGAACAGCCATCCAGCAATTATAAGTCAAGAATTATTTGATATGGCAACAGCTGAAAGAGAAAACCGTAGAACAATAAGAAGTTCAACTAAAACAGGGGAAGGCAGATATACAAGCAAATATGCATTAAGTGGTTTGCTAATATGTGGTAACTGTGGTAGCAAGTTTCGCCGATATGGACGAAAATTGGCAAATGGTGAAAAGGTTGCAACATGGGTTTGTATTAACCATCAAAATAACAACCATGATTGTACTATGCAACCATTGAAAGAGGTTGATATACTGAAAGCTTACAAGCAAGCGGTGGAGCAACTGTCAGGAGATGAGAGCGATGTTATAGAGATAGTTAAGAATAACATAGCTGAAGAATTAAAACCCAATATATGCGAAGATTTGGAGCAAATTGAACAACAGATAATTATAGAGCAGAATCACATACTAGAACTATTCCAAAGGAAGCGCAATAACACCATATTGCAAGCAGAATATGATAGAGATTATAAAGCACATAGTGAAGTTATAATAGAGTTAAAGGCAAAGGAGTCTGAATTAAAAAAAGAAAATCTAGTGGCAGAGATCGCAAAAAAGAGAATGGATGACATAATCAATATTCTAACCTCAGAAGGGGTAGATTATACGAGTCCTGTAATAATGAAAGCGATGGTAGAATGCATAAGAGTGATTGACAAATACCATATAGAATTGCAGTTCAAATGCGGAATTAATTTATGTATTGTATTTTGAAATGAATTTTACTAGTGAAAATAATAAATATATATAAATGCCTTGAAAATTCATATAAAAGCTTGTAAAAACAAATTTAATTTGATATAATAAAATTAATTAGAAATTAAGGATATAGTATGGCGCAGTTAGTTATAATAGTAATATTGTTCTTTTTACAGATTGTTATAGCATTAAGAAATTTGATTGTAGTTTTCCCATTTTTAAAGAATAACACGCAAATGAATAAAGTACAGCAAGTAAATTTTGCTGGAAGACTTTTTATAGTAATACCATGCCTAAGAGAAACAGCTGTTATTAAAGAAACGTTAGAGTATTTTATAAAAATTATAAATACAAATATTGATTTTAAAATAATTGTGGTAACGACAGAAAAAGAAAACTATGAAAAAAAATTAGGATTATCAAATATAAATCATTTTATAAATGATTTACAAAGTAGTTTAAATATAGATAAATTATATGGTAAGTATAATCATTTGGTAGACAAAGAAACAATTAAGGAAATTGTTGATTTTATAAAGACAAAGAGATTGGATAGTTTAGACCTTATGAGATATATTAAACAAAAAATTAGTTATTCATTAACCACCAGTAATATATTAGCTAATAAATATGAAAAAATAAATTTTGTTCGAGAAGATAGTGTATTGGCAACATACTTGAGTGGTGAATATAAAAAAGAGGGGCAAAAAAAGAATTTTCCTATTGTATATCCTTTTGGATTTAATCTTAGTCAAAAAA
>OFFL01001023.1_pt1 | contig 23842 bp, 34 predicted proteins | sample 1521391 | NCBI WGS metagenome assembly OFFL01 (sample SAMEA3504082, study PRJEB24116) | mouse gut metagenome | biome: mouse gut; feature: mouse-associated habitat; material: faeces | place: Denmark | collected 2011
CTGCTTGTGTTGCATTCAGGTCAATCAGGTATTCGTCAACAAACCGCTGCTGTTTTTCAGTCAGTTTTGCCATTCTGCAACACCTTCCTTTCCTTTTTTCCTGATTCCTTATCAAAAAGACCCCTGAAAGTAGGAGTTTTTAGCACCTTTCAGGGGTCAACGGTATTATCATGTGTTTTCACGCAAAAAGAAATTGCAGAAGAAAAATCATTTTCTTCTGCAACCCACTTTTGACAAGCATATCATAAATCAGGGACACCGCCTTTGTCAATACACATATTATATCAGATTATATTCAACTCATATCAGATAACATAGGTTTTTATATGTGTCCTCAAACGCTTCAAGTGCCTTTTTATGCAGTTCTATGGCATACCCGTAGGACTTTTTCATTTCCTTTGCTGCTTCTCTGATGCTCTTGAACTGGACATATACTTTGAACAGCAACTGTATGTAATTCTTGTCATGCAGCCCCCTGATTTCAGAAATGATTTGTTCCTTGGCATCAGCAAAGCGGTCAATCTCTGCATTGATATAGTCATTGAACGAAACATAGCGTGTGACCTGACCGCCTAACTTGTCCCCTGAAATGGAAGTCTGCACCCTGTCCTTGCTGTAATCAATTCCGCCCGGATTGCAAGCATCCGTTTTCATTTCCTCTAAGCGTTCTAAATCCTGTTTGATATTGATGTCTAATTCCTCTAACTGCCCTAAGTATTCCTTTGCAGACAACTTCTTCTTTCCTTCACTCATGCTTTCACCTTTCCTTTCATAGTAACTGTTTAGTAGCCGTTTATTCCTAACTAAAAAAATATCTGAAAGTATTGTTTTTACTGGAAGTATCACTTGGTAGCGGTATCTGTTGATGTCTATATTCTTATATTTTTATTTTTCTATTTTTTTATAGAAAATAATTTTTTCTAAATAAGAAATTTAAGTTTAACAGCTACCAACCGATACCACCATGATTTATCTATACTTCAACCGATACTGTCAACCAATACCCAACCTCTACTTTACAACTTCATACACTACATCATTTACAAATAAAGTCCCTGTTTGCGGTACACCTGAAAACTGCGGTGTACAGATTACCTTGATTCCTGCACAATGTACCGCTCCCAACTGCTGCTTGATGAAGTCAGACATCATTTCATAGGTCTGTTCATTCAAAGCAGCTTCACCAAATTCTTCAAAGAGGATAGGAAAAATGTCATTATTCATTGATACCCGTCCACGCTCCATAAGTAACTGCATGATTTTATTTTCCATTACTACCACCTTTTACCTTTCTTCATCCTGTCAACTTTCCTCTCTGCTTCAATTATTTTTTCTTGAAATGGTTTTAGCTGAACATCGCACAACCATTGACTGTCAGGGACTTCCAACAAACTTATTCGTTCCGGCATTATGACAGCCTGTTTTTTATCAGCTTCTTCCAAATACACTTTTTCTATTTCTACACCACTACCATTGATAAACATCGGGTGTACTTCTTTTGTTCCATCAGGATGCAACTTTGATATTTGCGGAACTTCTTTATATGCAGCACCATCAATCACAACTATTCTTGGTGCTGCACTTGGATTTGTGAATTGCCAACCACCCACGTTATTTATACTCCCTTCCCGTTTTGGTGTCTTTTAACTGAACACGTTCAGACAGTTCAAAACCCGCTGCCTTGACTATGTATTTTAATACTTTTATTAAATCATAGGCACGTTTGTCAGCTTCACATTCTTCCCTGCTCACCCGACCTATTGCAACCGATGCAGTAGGGTCAAGATACCCTTCACTGTTCTTTCCACTTCTCACTGTTTATCACTCCTTTCTATATACTCACGTAAATCCTTATAAAATTGTTTATCTGTAACTGACTTACCCTGTATTAAATACTGTTCTTCTAACTGGAAACGTAATTCTAATTCATGTACCGTTTCCCGTGTCCTGAATCTGACAGGGCTTTCTAAATCCCATTTCAGAAGCATTTGCCACTTATCAGGATGATTTTTTCTAAGTAACCGCAACTGTTCCAAACTTTGATTGTGGCAAAACCAACATCCATCTCTTAATGAAGTTGTGTATGTTGGTGAAAGCAGATTCAAATTTTCGCATATCTTCATGCACTCTCTCTCTCTCTCAAATTGTGATTACACAACGGATACATTCTTAGGTCTTGGCAATTTTTTATTTTTTCTTGTCGTTCAGCTTTCTTTTCATCTATTGCATAGCCAATATACCAAAATTGATTTCTTTCTTTATATGCGTTTATTGGATTCATTTTCAAGTCACGATTACACCAAGCCCCCATTGTCATAGGAAAGCCATAAATCTTCCCAACGTTTTCTGGTTTTGTCCTTTTCCCTTCTTTGCGGATTCTGTGAAAAGTTTCATCATATGTGTGTTTGCTTTTCAAGTGTGTGACCTGAATACCATATCTTTTCAAAATCACTTTATCCGCATATCTTTTGAACTGTTCAACTTCGTCATGGTATGCAGACATAGTATTAGTTGCCATAACATCCACCGTAACGATTTGTGTCAATGGATAACCAAAAGCAAACAAAACTTCTAACATTGCAAGACTATCTTTGCCATAACTGATAGATGCAATATATTCTTCATACCCTTCTACCCAATAATCAGGATTTATTACTTTATTACACATACTCACACAACAGCACCTTCTTCCTTGTCCCAGTAAAGTACAGGTAGGTTTAGCTTTTTAGCATGTGCAATCTCCGCTGTCATTCCTTTACTGATTCCATACTTTTGACCAACCACCACCGCATCGCACTTTTCCAGTAATGCAAGGGCAGCTTTTAAACCAAGAATCCGTTCATCCGGGTCAGAATCTTTCAGACAGTTGGTCATATAAAGATGTGGTGTCACTGCACAACAATCCTGTAAAAGTACTTCTCTCGTCAAATCCTTCGCATACTGAATATGTTTGTCAACTTCTGCTTTATCTTTCCCACGATACCGGGAACATATATAATAAATACTCATTTACTGATTCCCCCCCCCCAAGTCCTGATTCTTCTTTTTCTCCGGGGATTGAATTTCTCGGTTTCATTCCCCCAAACATCCCAACCTTCTGTATGTTGCCTTGCAAATAATTCAATCCTTGGAATATCCCCACTGAACTCAACTATTTTTTCTCTGACAATATCTGGTTTCTTGCTGTGAACTTCCCGGACTGTTTCAACCATCTGTGAAATGTTGTGGTGAACTGTTACCTTAGGCGGTGTCCCCTTCACACCTATCAGACAGACTTCACAATTTGATTTTGTATAAAAGCCTATGCCTTTGAACCATGTGCCATTTTTATTTCGCTTGACCCAACAGAATCCTATGGTCTTATACTCAAACCCCCATGCTTTCATAGTGTTTAATGCTTCTTGAATCTTTGGGAACGTAGCCCACATAAACAAAATACAATTTTCGGCTGCAATCCTGCTGACAGGCAACCTTTCAATGTCAGTTTGTGTCATTGTTTCATAATGTGCCTTTGCTGCACCATTCTTCTTATCACACCAGTTCTGATAAGACCAAGGTGGGTCAGCATAAATGATATTGTACTTTTTATCTGTATTGAAAATATCAACATTCATTCAAATCACCCTTCCTTTCTCGGTTAAGAAGTCTTAACTTTTTCGGTAAAAAAATTTATGCTTTCACAAAAATCTTGCGATTTACATTGTTCAATTTTTTCTGAATTACTTTGAAACCAAGTCTTTTATTTATCTGCTTACTGAACACAATGTTACTCATAGGGGTCATCGCATTATCAGCACAAAATACCTGATACCGCTTGTACACATCATTGGTCGGTTCGTTCTCAATCATGTCAATACCGCTATCAGCAATAAATGCAATGATGGGGTTGTTTTCTTCCTCATACTCGTTCAACTGGTTCTGAACCTTTGTGGACTTTGTAAATTCGTCATTGATGATGACCCGCTTCAAACCTTCAACACCCAAACTGATAAGGTATTCAATGCTTTCTCTTTGAATCAGCTTATACTTAATGAATGGGTCATAGTCAGGGTCACTTTTCCCAAATGTGGCATTGAACGGGATAATGACCAACCGCCTAAGTACCGCCCCAGTCTTGTCCTTCATCCGGGGGATGTCATTGGCACTGAACAACAGTTTAATGAACGGGTTGAACTCAAACGGGTCTTGCCCCTTTCTTTCTGCCTTGATGCGGTTGCCAGTCACTATTTTCTTGAAAATGCTGACCTGACTGCCCTGCAAGAAGTCATCCCCTATATCATCACCAATGTTTGCCAGTTTGCCGAACATCATTGAAGTGTTGAACCTGTCCCCCAGTTCTTTCAAGTCAAGGGCAGATATGTTCTTTTCACCAAGGATTGCTTTCACACAATCCAAAAATGTACTTTTACCGTTGGACTTGTCACCTGTCAGTATGAACGCTTTTCCAAGTTCATTCCTTCTGTAAAAGCAGTAACCAATACATTCTTCCAATAGTGCCCTGATTGCTACATCCCCACAAGATAGCCTGTTCAGCGTGGAATCCGCAAGTTCAGAATAAGCGTCCGGGTCATAGTCCCAAGGTATCTTGTTGGTAATGACTATTTCTGTGCTGAATGGCTTCAACTCCCCGGTCATAATGTCGTATACACCATTATTGAACGCAATCAGGTTAGCTTCTGACGGTTGCTTTTCTTCAACAATCAGTTCCATGTAGTCAAGGACTTCCCGCCTTTGCATTTTTTTCAGGTTTGGTATGTGCTGAATCATGTCAGCTTCTATTTCCTTATATCCGTTGGTATAGATACCTTCCTTGTAGATATGCAACTGACCATTGATTTTGACGATGTGGGCCGTGTTCTTCATATACACCGCAAACTTGTCAAAAAGGAATGTTGACCCCATGAAAAACACTGGTTTCTGAAATGCTTCATCCCTAAGTATCACTTCCAGTTCTTCATCAGACAGGGGTTCTTTCAGGACAAATTTGTTTAATATCCTGATACATTCCCGTGTTTCGTCCACCGTGAAATCATTGGCTGTCAGGGTCAGGATGTAATTGAACAATGCCTGATTCCTTCCATCCCCTGCATCCATATCAACAAATTCAGCAGTTGCCTTTACCGGGAACAGCCATTTTGGGATTTCCTGATATTTCCCCCCTTTTTCAATATCCCATTCGCAAAACCGTTCTTCACCATCTATTTTGATGACCTCATATGACAGCTTGCTGCCAACTTTTATATCAGCGGTCAGCCCAACCGCAAGCTGCACATGGGTACGGTTTCTTGCTATCATATGGTTTTTGAACAGGAAGTGTTTCCCCCTGCTGGTGCAATACACCCTGCAATCAAGCTGAAATTCTTCAACAATGTTCATCAGGATTTCAGACTGTTCAGCATCGTCAATATCAATAAGGATGGTGTCATTTGCCAATACCCCGCCAAAACCATTCAGGTCTTTTACTTCCTCATAGGTCTTGTACTTGGTTCTGTTTTTCAGTTTTTCAATGCTTTGTTTTCCCTTGGTTTCAACATAACCTTTGTAAAGCATCCGTCTTCACCCGCCTTATGTAATAATTTCCAATACTTTCTTGTAAAAATCCCTATTCCTGATATTCTTGTCATACTCTGACTGCCAGGAACGCAACAACACTTTGATTTCCTTCAATTCCTGCCGGAACTGCTGCACATGGCTGTTATAGTGTTTCCACCCGTCACTGTTTCTTCTGTACCTGTTCCTGTTGGTTGTACAGTTGTCCAACTGTCCCTGACAAAATTTCACCTTATCCGTATATCCGATGATATACTTTGAGATTTCCTTTTGCCTTGGTTCAAACTGTCCAATCTCCTGTTCAACATATTTCCTGATTTCCGCTTCACATTCAGGTGTAAAACTGTCCCGGATAATCCTGACCAGTTTCCTGACTTTTGAAATACTCCTGCAATTCAGGAAATCTTCAAGGTGGATGACCATTGAACCATTGTCATAACTGATTTTAATATCCATTCAGACCTACCTTTCCGGCATCATGCGACAATGCCAAACTGCTTCAAACGTTTTTTTGCTAAATCTATGTACCAACCCTTATCAAGATTGTTTGGTACTTTAACCCCACACACATCATCATTCCAAATGAAGCAGTGGTCAGGGGTATTCCCAAATTTTTCACCTTTGGTCTTCACCCGTTTCCTTCTCAACAACCGCCCGTCATCCTGACGGTTAGAAGCAAAGACCCTGTATGATTTATAACTGTACCTGACCTTTTCAGGGTATTCATATATTTCCTTGATTACCCTGACCCCTTTCTTTGTGATGACTGGTGTGCAATGCTCATGTTCCACCCAGTCATACTTTTCTGACAGCTTTACAATCTTTTGGAACATTATCAGGTCATCACACTGGTTTATGGTCTGCTCCACTGGGGTCTTGTGTACCATGTAATCAACCAGTGCCTTGTTCAGTATAGGCAGGTCATTGTCAGTAGCGGATAATTCCTTCACATATGCACCAATCCTTTCAACGCTGCCATCAGCACCAACCCAAAGGTAATTGTTCACATCCTTCTGATAGATTTCTGAAATGTTGTCAAGTTCAAGCAGGATTTCACAATATTCAGTTGAACAACGCTGCTCCCATTCCCAACAAATATCATCCACCATTTCAAAGGCTTCATCTGTGTCAGGAATCCATATGATAAGACCGTCCGTATTCGACTGAATCAGTTCAAACCCCGGTATCACTTCCAAGTGTTCAATCAGGTCAAGCAGCATAAGCTGACCATTGATGCACATACAGTTGTTGTTCCTTGGGTCATATGCCGGGTTCGTTTCATCCTTCATGCCACCTGATAAGGCGTTCAGCATTTTCTTATATGGCAACTGTGCTTTTTTCAGGCGTTTTGCTTTTGCCCTGTCCCCCACCTTGGCTGCTGCCACCTGACCCTTTTTCAAGGTTTTCCTTGTCTTATATACCTTTGTATAGTTGTCATTGGTTGCAGCCCTTGTGACCAGTCCCCAAGCAATCAGCATTGAAGGATAATAGTTATTTACATCTACATGGAGAATCTGCCCTGTTTTGTGTATGGGGGTTGCGGTTGCCCCATGCAGCCCACCGAAACCGAAAGAATGTGGTATGCCCGCAACAACTGTTTCAAGGTTCTGTGACTTGTACCACAACTGTTTGTCGTATTTGTCACAATCCTGCAAATTCAGTGACAACGCTTCTTCCCGCTTTTGTTCAAACCATTCCTGAACATATTTATATTTGTTCAGTCTTAGGCATGGAAGGAAGAAATAATCAAATTCATCCCTGAAATTCTTCCTGACACAGCCAAGGACTTTTGCAGTGATTCTTGCTTCGCTGTCACCGATATTTGCCAGTGACACCATATCAGGGAACGCTTGCACAATGCCGTGCATCGCATTAAATTCATCTATCTTTTCAAGGAATACTTTGATTGTCTGTTCCACATCATGCCGACAGTATTTGATGGTTTCTTCAATTTCAGCCTTGGTCAGTTTTCTGTCTATATTAAATGGGACACCAGTTTCCTTGATGTTTGAACCAAGAAAGCCTTCCATTGTTTTCAATCCAACTGGGGGGTTCGGCATCACATCGTAATTTGTCATCGGTATTTTGTTGAACACTGATGAAAACTGCCAACCTTCCCTTTTTTCCACAATTATCCAGTCATTGATTCTTTTGGGGTTCATCCCTAACAGGATGCCTTTCATGATATACTGGTCATAGTGCCGGTTATTGAACCCTACCCATATATCGTTTATATTTGCTTCATATAAGGCTTTTAACTCGTCAGGGCTATTCACTATGACATATTCTTTTTGGCGGGTCACATCAACGCATACTACAAGCCAGTCATACTTGAAAACCTCAAAATCATAAAATATCACCGCACTTCACCCTTTCTGAAAATAGCGGTGGAAGGTGTGACCCAACCACCGCCTGATTCTATTTTAGTTAAGACTTCTTAACTTTGCAACAAATTTTTTATACCTCAAATACTTCTTCGATGGTGATAGGGTTGAACTTGTTGGCTGCATAGGTGACTTCAACTTCAATGTTCCCCTGAATGGACTGGAACACATCAAGAATCTGGTCTGCAAAATCCTGATAGTTGACAAACTCAACGGGTTCTTCATCCTCTGCAAGCAGTTCATTGACCCATGTGCATACAGACTTGATTGCCCTGCCATCATTCCAAGATTCGCTGTTCTTGTTCCCGCTGATGACCCGGTTGAAGAAAATCATGCGGTTTGCCTGTTCACCTTCCTTGATTTTGCACTGCACCGCAAACATCAGCTTGTCCTGTGCCTTGGTCAGCTTGAGTTCCATCTTCTCAATACTGACGATGTACCTGCCATCCGGGACATCCGCAAAATCGCTGTCCTTTGCTTCTGCAACCTCTTTCTGCAACGCTGCCAAATCCACCTTGTTATCAAATGCACTGAAATCAATAGCCATAATCTTTCACCTTTTACCTTTCTTAGTTTGTTTTATGTGCGGTCAAAACCGTTTTCAGCAGTTCAAACGCCTGAACTTCATTGAACCCTGCTGCAACATAGGAATCATAGATTTCCTTTGCAGCTTTTGCCCCGTCTTCCGGGTTTGTCTTTTTCGGCTGCTGCCCTGGTGTGGGAATCGGGCTTCTGCCGGATGCGGTCATTCTCCTGACCACATCGGCATCACTGACACCATCCAATGCTGAACCAAGAATCCCCAAACCAATCAATGCACCAAGGGCATCCATTCCGTCATTCTTTGCCATAATATATCACCCCTTCCTTAACGTGTCCTTCTTGTCCTGCGGGTACGTGCCCCTGCATCCTGACCTGCGTCCTGACCCTGTGCAGCTTCGGTCTGCTTCTGTTCCTGTGCCTGACTTCTGCGGGTTCTCCTGCCGGATTCAGGCGGGTTCATCGCACCGTCAGCCGGGTTTTCTGCTGCCTTGTCTTCCTGCTGTGCAAGGCGTTTCACACCCTCACCAAATTCTTCCTTGGTGATTTCCTTTGCACCTTCCGGGACTGCATCGCCCTTGTGCTTCACGACATAGTTGTCATCGGCTTCGATGTAGAAATATGTGTCAGCTTCACAGACTGCTGCACTTGCTGCTGCCTGTCTTTCCTTGCGGGTTCTGCGTGGCGGGGTTTCCAGTTCCGGCTTCGGTACAGTGTCAACCGCTGCACTTGCTTCTTCAAAGGGGATTTCCTCACGCCCGTCAGCAACCTTGTCAACAGCTTCTTCACACTTTTCCATGTATTCAGCCATTTTCTGCTGATTCTCCGAAACAACTTCATCGTGGGATTTTCCCCGGTTGCCCCGTCTGCTACCCCTGCCAGTAGTTGCACCCTGTTCAGGCTTGTTTTCAGGTTCAGCGGGCTGTGGCGGTGTCACCGTTTCAGTTGTGGTCTTGGATGAATTTCTGCCACCCCTTCCCCGTCTGCCGTTGGAATCCGGCTTTTCAATCTCCGCTGCAACAGCTGCATCTGCCTGTCCCATTTCAGCATCAGACTTGTAGGTGTTGAACAGCGAATTCTGGTCGCCACCAACAGCACATTATTTTATCCACCCAAACAGAAACAGCGGCGGAATCGCATCTCCAAATCACGATTCCGCCGCCATTTTATTTATTTTGTCGTATCACTCTTATGTCAGAGCCTGGTTGTTTGCTGCCGCCATGACGATTTCAGCACTGATACAGTGCTGCTCCTGCTGGGCGCCTATTGTCAGCGCATCCGTCATCAGGTTATCGATCTTTCTTGCGTTCCCCTCGCTGTAACCGTGGACCGCGCTCAGCGCACCTCCCTCCAGGATACTTCGGCTTCCTCCGGCAAGCTCCAGCTTATGGCAGATATAGTCCGGCACCTCCTGGTCGGAAAGCCCTTCGTAATTATAGTGTACCGTGATTCGCTGGCGCAGGGCCTCATGCACCTGCTTGTCCAGGATGTGGTTCAGGTACGGCTCTCCCACCAGCACCAGGCTGAAGCAGTTTAAGGAGTCATAGCTGTGGTTTAAGAGCATTTTCAGGTCACGCAGGATGTTGTAGTTTAAGTACTGGGCCTCGTCGATGGCCAGCACCAGGGGCTGCTTCTTCTCCCGATAAAGGTAATACACCCGCTCCTGGATGGCACGGAACATACCCGTCTTGTTCCCGGATGCCTCCAGCCCAAGGAGGGTGCAGAATTCCCGGTAGAACTCCGTCACGCTGATGGTGGAGAGGCTGATATAGGCTGTCTGGTACTGGTTGGGGTTCAAGCCCTTCATGAAACAGCGCAGGGCATAGGTCTTGCCCATCCCTGGCCTGGCCGTAAATATACCGATCCCTCTTACTGTCTTTAAGTATTCCAGCCTGGAGAGCATCTCCTTATGGTCCCTGGAACGGAACGCATCCCTCTCTTTTGTGTTCTGCTTGTCAAAGGGATTGAATGATAACCCATAGTAATCAGTGAACATCCCCACGGCCCTCCTTTGCATAGTCGATGGAAAGCGCCGCCTGCCGCTTTGTCCTGCCATTCGCCACCCGGTCTGTCAAGCGCAGGGGATAGTGCTGCCCGCCATAGAGGATGTAGGCGCTGCCGATGTCGCCGGGCAGAAACCTTACCTCCACTTTCTGGCCGATGAACTGCATGGGCGCATCGTAGCATTCATTCAGCAGGTGGACGGTGGCATCCCGGTTTACGTTCCGGACCACCCGGTTATGGAAGGCTTCGTCCAGCCATTCCCGGGACTGCGGTCTGCGGATCCGGCCGTTTGTCGCCATGTATCTCTCCAGCGGACTCTGCCCCGTGCCGCCATGCTTCGTGGTATTGTGCCTGCGGATGTATTCCGAAAGCAGCCGGTTGAACTCATCCAGGCCCTGAATCTGCGACACGTCCAGCCCATAGAGCCACCGTTCTTTGAGTGTCCGAAAATTCCTTTCCACCTTTCCTTTGCTGGCCCCGTCCCTTACCGGCGTATGTAAGAGCACTGTCCCCACAGAGCCGCAGATAAAAGAAAGCTGCTCATTGCTATAGGGTGAACCATTATCCACATACAGCTTGTTCGGGATCCCATAGGCAGCGATGGCTTCTTTGAGGGTCTTCTGGAAATTCGCAGCGTTTTCCTGGTAATAAAGCTTCCCGCCCACGATCATCCGGGAATGGTCATCCAGGATCATGATCAGATAGACACGGCGGGACTTCCCGTTTTCCCTGATATAGGGAAGATAACAGGTGTCGGCCTGCCACATCCCCCCAAAATACGCCTCCTCATAAGCTTTCCTGTCCTTCACGGATGTATCTTCCGTACCCTTAAGATCGTTGTGTTTGATATAGCGCTGGATGGTGGAGACGGACACCGTTGCCGGAAGTGTTCCCTCCTGCACCAGTTTCTCCCTGACCTGGGTGGCATTCAGCCGCGGGTATTCCTTCCTAAGCCTGCGGATCTCCCTTTCCGCTTCCTCCGGGATCACCCGGGTGCCGCCCTTGTCACAACGGGTTCGGGGGACCAAGGCCTCCATGCCGCCTTTTTCATAGAGCTGGTACCATTTCGCCACGGTCTTGGGCTTATACTGGAACACCCTCCCGTCCGGCAGCCGCTGCGGGGTGAGCGCCACCCGGCGGCAGTAAGCGGCTATGGAATCATCCGTATAAGTTCCCTGCACCAGCGGCGCGATGATCCCGAAGCGCATCTGCGCCACTTCCATCTGTTCCTTCTGCGTCTGTGCTGTTTCCATAAACATATATCCTCCTTCTATTGGTGTTACAGACAGACTAACAGAAACCATTCCGAATTCCCATTCCCGTCTTATGTGGAGCCGGATGGCTGGCCCGGTGCGCCGGACGGTGGATCCGGGGAGGCGCCGCGCAGACGCTGGAGGAACGAAAAGACGAATTTCCGGCAGAAACCCTGCAGGAGGATGCCGTCCATGCCGTCAAGGAATGCTTCCGCAGACGCCTTCAGGTCTTCCAGCATCCCCAGCCACAGGGCCTTATGCGCAAGGAAGAGGGCTTTCCAGCGGTAGAAGGTAGAAACAGAGATTCCTGCATGTTCACAAATCTTCTGTACACAGGCCCTGTGCAGGAAGCAGCCCCGCAGCACAAGGAGGATAAAGCGCAGGGAATAAGAGGAATAGGGTACCAGGGGACTGGGGAGCAGGGCATGGGTATGGCCGCAGGAACTGCACCGGTAACGTTGTACGGTTACTTCGTGTGTAATGGGTAGATCCTCCTTCCACTCCACCAGGTAACGCGTATAGGACGCAAATGGGGACAGACATGCTTTCGCATGGCAGACAGGGCAGATACCATCCGTATGGGAGAGGCTCCCAGCCTCCTGGTCAAACCACTGCCTGTCGGAAAGAGATATTTGGTTCAGCTTGCAAAAAACAGTAAATGGTCGTATCATTGGTATGGCGGGTCCTTTCGGGGATCTGGCTGATGGATGGGAAGAGAACCAAACTTTGGTCGGTGGGGTTCTCTTCTTTTTGTGTCCCCTGCTATAGATACCATCATACTGCTTTTCCTGTCCTATGCAAGAAAAAAGCGTGCCGTTTTTTACCGCACGCTGTATGAGTTACTGCTTTTATAGGGAGATTTTTATTTGCGGCGACTGTGCAGTCGCCACTCCATTTAAAATGCCGTCCAACATTGTAGGAACCCAGTTCATAGTAGTTTCTGATCTTGTCAGCCACATAGTTCAGGTCATTGTCAATGGCATATGCAGGGAACATACCAATGGGTGACTTGACCGTGTCCTTTCCACTGTTCTGGGTATAGAAGTAATACTTTGCTTCACTGCACCCGGTTCTAAGAACCACGGTGAACAGTCCTTCAATGGTGATCTTTTCACGCAACAGCTTACCGATCAGCTTCACCGTGGTCAGTCCATTGTCCAGCGTCTCCAGGTGGGTCATATAGGCCACCACAACGTCATCAGGAAGGTCTTTGCAGACTTCAATGATCTCAAAGTAATTTGCCCCGAAATCATTGTACTTGTCCCACCCGGTTTCCTTGATGCGGTTCATGTACGGTACTGCCAGGATATACTGGAAGTCATCCACCACAATCAGCTTCTTTCCGGCAGCTGCCTGTTCCTTCATGAACCGGGTGATCTTGCGGGCATCCGTTTCATTGTTCAGCATGGTGAAGTGATTCTTGAACGGCAGGGGCTTCCCCACCGGGTTCACCACTGCGGTTGTAGCTGCGTCACAGTTCCGCAGGCTGGTACTCTTTCCAGTACCGCTTTCACCCATTACTAAGATTTTCTGTGCCATAAATCGTTACCATCCTTTCTTTTTCAAACCACAGCCACACATCATTTTTACAATGTCAAGCTGTGCTTCATAGACTTCAATAGTTCTCTTTGCAGTTTCCAGTTCGCCGATCAGCTGTTTATTCTGAATGTTCAATGCGTTTATGGTTCTTTCTGTCATTTCCTTGCTTTCAGCCAGATTGTTGCATCTGGTCTTTAATTCACGGCATTCAGCCTTTAAGGCATTTATTTCATCCTCGTATGCTTTACACCGTGATTCCATAATTTCATCCATCATTCATCACCACCGTCCCCGGCACCACCTTCAATGACTTTTGATGCCCACATATCAGCCCAGTGCAAGATCATATACAGCTGTGTCTCATGCCCCTTGACACCATAGTTTGCAGTCTCATACAGGCCGTCATGGTATCTGATTGCATACTCTTCTTCCTCTGTCAGATCAATATAAAGGGTGGCGAGCTTGATAGACCGTGTTGCATGGTCAAGGGGAAGAAGGTCAGGGTTGCGTTTCCACGGCTTTGCTTCGGACTGCTTATACTTCTGCACAGGGTCTTTCTGTGTGGGCTTGCCGTCCTTTATCATGTTGGGAACATACATCTGCTTGCCATAATCACCGCACTTGCCCAGATCATGCAGGGCTGCAGCGATCACCACGCTGTTCTGAACCTCGTTGTACCCAGCACCACCCAGCAGGGCAACGCCAATCTTTTCTGCCATGTGGCACACGTTCAGGGAGTGTTCAGCAAGCCCGCCTGTACCGAAAGAATGGTTGCCACCTGATGCCGGGGCGGTGAAGAATCCCGCACCTTCCATGTAGGCAATCAGGTCTTCGATGCCCTCACGCCCGGTCTTTTTCAGCATTTCAATAACTTCTGTCTTGACCGGGTTATCAACTGCCTGTTTCTCCTGCTTTGTTGCTTCTGTTTTTGCCATGTTCTCATTCTCCTTTAAATTGATTTTTTATGATTGATTCAAAGTGTACCCACCTTGATTTCAACACTTCATAAAGTTCCTTGTCATCCGGGTCATCCACTAACTGCTTGAACAGGTCATAGTCTTTTGGGTAAAGAAGCACCGCAAGACCCCCTGCCCGGTCAATCCCTCTAAGGTTAAAAATCTGTAAATCGGATGGTTTGCCGTTTGGTGCTTTCAGTTCAAGACCGATGAACCGCCCTTTGCAGCATACCAACAAATCAGGTATCCCTTTCTTTGTATAAGCTGCACCGCCCCAGTATTTCAGAAACCAACATCCGTTTTCCTTCAGGAAGTCTTTGACCCTGTTTTCAAAGTTCTTTTCTGCTGCCACTGGTTTTCACCTTCCTTCTGCATGAAATCCTTACAGGGATATTCCCTTGAACCTTCCACGCACTTACTGTATTTGACACAATCCTTGCAAGTCATCCTTTCACCTTCCTTCACCTTCCAACTGTTCAATGAACTGCTGCTGAATGTTCAGGACTTCTTGGGTGTAATCGGTTGTAAAAATGCCTTTGTCCCATAACCGTTCAGCACCGTTTTCCCCCATGTTATAAGCCATAAGCACCATGTCAACATCCTGATACCGTTCAAACAACTTCCTAAGTACGAACACGCCTGCCCTGATGTTTTGGTATGGGTCAGTATAATCAGTGACACCAATGGTTTCTGTCAGCCATCTGTGGTTTTTCACATTGATTTGCATATACCCATAGTCATCTGTTTTACTGATTGCAGCAGGGTCAAAATGGCTTTCATGCTGAATCAGTGCCATGACAAGGGTGAAGTCTATGTTGTAGCCTGAACACAAGTAGAAAACAAATTCCTGCTGTTCTTCCGGCATCAAACAATCAAGCGGTTGAAAATCCAAGTCACCCGCACCCCAGTCAAGGGAAATTTCTTCTGTGAAACAGCGGTCATCATACGCCCCATATACAAGGGTTTGTATATCAGCCTGTTCATTTATATGTATCTGTTCTTCCACCCTGTCCTTGGCGGTTATATAAGTTTTCAAGGCATATCCTGCAACCCCGCCAACCGCCACGCCAAGGAACGCTGCAAGGCAAACCAGTATGATGACCCGCTGTGCCATTGCTTTCCTTCTAAGATTCTTTGAATAATTCATCTGTCAATTCCTTTCCTTCCCGCAATGCTGCAAGGTTCTTTTCTTCAATGCTGCCTTTCACCAGTAGGTAATAATAAAAACAGGCATTGTCCTGACCTATGCGGTGGACACGCTTTTTTGACTGTTCCCAAAGGTCACAAGACCCTTTCCCAAGTGGCAATGTAAAATAAATGACCTTGTTCGCCTTTTGGAAATTACCACCCATTGCACCCGCCTGATACTGAATGAAGGTAATGCTGTTATCGTGGCGTTCATAAGCGGTTCGGTTATCTTCACCGCCACGAACCACTGAAACAGGTCTTTCAAACCGTTCCGCAATGGTTTTCATCGCTTCATATTCAGCAGTGAAGTTGTAGAACACAATCAGCCTGTCTTCTGTTGACTGCACCAAGTCCCTGAACCCTTCCAGTTTTTCCTTGTGGTACTGACCACACAACTGCCTTGCATACAAAGTCTTGGTCAGATTGTTGTCACCAACCAGTTCAACCCTTGGTGTCACATCCCTGCCGTAAAAATCTGAATCATCTTTGAACTGAACCATGTTCCGGGTATCAAATATCAGGTAACTGTTTTTAATGAAATACTGGTATTCCTTAGTGACCGCAAACATGATTTTCTGTTCAACCTGTTCAGGAAGGTCAAGGACTTCACTGGTTTTCATGAATACCGCACCATGTTCAGCAAGTTTCTTTTTCAGGTGTTCAACGTGTTTATAGCCAACAATGACTTCCTGCTTGAAACCATCGCCATTTTCAACCCAACGGGTGTCAACATAGCTGTTCCAAAATGCTTTTTTCGGAATATCCCAACCAAGCAAACGAACCTGTGACCATAGCCTTTCATATTTCCCGGCTGTTGGTGTGCCTGACAGCAGCACCACACTTTCAGGTTTCATTTTCAGGATGAACTTTGACCGTTTGGCGTTCTCATTCGTTATCAGGCTTGATTCATCCAACATCAGGGTGAAGTTGTCCAATGTCAGCAACCAATTACGCCTGAACACTAAATCATAATTGACCACGCCCACAATCTGACTGTCAGGCTTATAATATTTGTCCGTTTCCACCCTGTTCCTGAATGTGACCATCTGACTTTTACTGGTCAAGTCAAACACTGCATAATCAGGATAATGTTCTGTGAAGTGCTGCACCCAGTCATCAATCTTGGACTTCTGACAAATGACAAGGTTCACTGCATTGTTCAGCAAATACATTTTTTCAGCACCTACAAAGGTTTTGCCAAGACCCATATCAAGGTAATATGCAACCCGGTTGAAGTGTTCAGTTTGGTTCAGTACCCGGTTCTGATGGGGCATGAAGTTCAGTTCATTCATCTATCTTGATACCTGTACACTTTTCAAAGATTTCAGGGTCAAAGTTCGGCAAAGCCTTGATGATGTCTTTCTGACGGTCTGACAAGCTGCCCCACCATAACTGACCACAATCAGATTCATCAAGCACTTTCAGATAACCGCCAGTTGTTTCATGTGTCGGATGCTCTGCCTTTTCTTTATCTGTCATATTCTCTGAATATACCCATTCAACAACATTCTTTGGTATCTGATTCAGCAAGTACCGGGCATCACTGTTCAACCAATCCCTGTATGACCAATCAGAAGGCTTGTTAAACATGAAAATCTTCTGTTCTTCTGTCATGAAACAGCCAGTATTGAAAGAAGATTTGTTCCAGTCCCCGGTGTTCCTGTTCCCGGTGTTCCAGTCCCCGGTGTTCCTGTTCCCGGTGTTCCTGTTCCCGGTGTTCCTGTTCCCGGTGTTGCAGAATCCCGTGCAATCTTTCCCTATGTTCACGATACGCAAGACTTCATCCCAAGGGATTTCACGCACAATTTCAAGTTTGTTCGTGCAGCACTTGTTTCCTTCCTCTGCAATGTCACCATAGGCAATCACTTCTGCAACCTTGTTTTCAGGGTTGAATGAATAGTAATTGAAGCAGTCAGCAGCCTTTCTACAAAAGTGCATCCCACGCCCGCACCGTACCGGGGCAATATCTTCTTCAAACTTGCCGGGGCAAGCGTACTGTTTGGTGTTCCCATTCGGTGAACAAGTCCAGTCAGGGTTGAACACTTTGAACCCATGAACTGCATTTTGAACATTGTTGTTTTCCATTCCCTTATTCCTCACTTTCCAAGTAGGCAACCGCCTTGTCATAATTGTGTTCTAACATTTTCAGTTCTTCTTTTTCCCGTGATTCCTTATCACATACCGCCCTGTATATGGCATCATCCCGGTACATTGTGACCTGTTTCTTTATCAGGTCAGTGATAACCTTTGGTTCAAGGGCATCCAGTTCCCAAGATTCGTCACCGAACTGGTCAATATACTTGGATGCTCTGCTGTCTGTAATCTTTGCCGGGTTCGGGGGCGGGTTGTATGTCTGAATCTGATTCATGGTCAGTGCTACACGCTTCACAAACACATCAGCACCAAACATTTCCAACCTTTCCTGAATGTCCCTTGTCATATCAATACCGCTTGGGTCATGGTCGCCCAAATGGATGATGATTCTTTTTTTCCTTTGCTTCTGCCGGATGAAACGCTGTGCAGCACTCCACATTTCTGACTGGGAAGTGTAGCCCCTACATGAAAAGTATGGTGTATCAAGCGGGCTGCAAGCCTGTCCAACGATGTCAACCAGTGCATCCTTTTCAACCCAAACTTCAACATAGTTTGGTTGCCCCTTCCACTTGTCAAGGTTGTATGAATACCTTGCGGATGCAATCACATCTGCCGGGGTGTCCCAGTGGCTTTCACTTCTAAGGTTGCGGGTTCTGTCCGTGACACTGTGCCAGTCAATCAACCCTGCAAGTCTGCCGTCATTGATAAGACTTCCCACATTCTTGTAGCTGCGTTCATTGTTTGGGATGTAGCCCCTTGCAACCAACTGATAATAAACTTGTCTAAGGGTCAGTTCATATCCCTGTGCAGAATATTCATCAACCACCTGATTCACCAATTCAATCAAGTCAAGGCTTTTCTGCTGAAACCTGATTTCCTTGTATCGGATTTTTGGCATATCCTGCACCCCCTACACTGATATTCCTTCAATCTCTGCAAAGCGGTTTGCATTGATGAAGTACGCCCAACGGTTTTCAGAAGTCTTGATTGCATACCCCCAAGGGAAAACACCCTGCTGCAATCCCTTCCTGACCGTCCCCTTGTCCATGCCAAGGAAAACCGCTGCTTCTTCCGGCAACATCCGCTTGATTCTACCTTCTGCAACCGCCCCCTTTGGCATCACAACAACCTGTGCTTCTTCCTGTTCAAAATAATCAGGGGCAAGACCAAGTGACACTGCAATATCACTTTGAACCTTCTCTGATGGTGTGGTCTTGTCATTCAGGTACATACTGATTGACCCCTTGCTTTTCCCGGTCATCCCAACAACCTGTGCCTGATTAAGACCTAACTGCTGCATAGCCTTTTTCAACTTTTCGCTGAACTTCATTTTTTATCACCCTTTCTTTTATTCATCAGGGAACGCATTGTTATTGTACTGTTTCCTGATTCTGATTTTCACAACACCTGATTCCAACTGGTCAAAGCTGATTTCCTTGAACCGCTGACCCTTCTGTTTCAGCCCTTCCATATATGCCATGTATTCCAGTTTTCCATCAAATTCAAGAATCTGTTCAATCCATGCTGCAACGATTTTCTTCAACTTTCTCACCTTCTTTCATAGCCTGATTCAAAAGATACGCTGCAAAATCTGCCTTGGCTTGCATTGCTTCAATGTTGGTCATCTTAGAAATCTGTTCAACCAACGCACACGCATCAAACACCAGTGATTCATTCATCTTCATATCATTCATACCGCTGAACCCTCCTGACACGTTTTGAATTATCAAAATAACCTATTGGCAGATTCAAAACCTGACACAACTTTATTCTGTATAATTCAGTTGGTTTTGATTTCCCATAAGCCCACTTGCTGATAAGCCCTGAACTGCAACCAAGTTCTGTTTGTAACCAGTAATACTTGATTTTGTTTTCAATCAGGTAATTACTAAATTGGGTGTGGTTGAAGGGCTTACTGTAACTCTTGCCACCTTCTATTGAAGCCTGTGCAACAGCATTTTCCAAAACAGGAACTTCAATCACTGCATTTTCGGTCTGAACTGTGACCGTTGGCAATTCATCAATATCAGGCACAATGTGGCGTAAACAGTTAATGACATACCGCTGACTGTCAGGAACAGATGCCATGATACGGGCAGCTTCTAAAAATATTTCCGGCTGCATGACTGATACCTGTATATCCTGTTTTACGGGTTCAATGTGTTCTCTTACCCTGAAATAAGAATCAACCAGTTCACGCTGCACTTTCCACGCCAAGTCATCTGTGAAGGACTTCACCAACATCAGGTAGCCGGATTCAGTTATTAGATGAACTTCCTTTGGTGTACCGCCTTGCGGTCTTTCAATGCCAAGCTGACGAATTTCGTCGGGCTGGGTTATCTTAAAGAAATCAACGGCATTTACAAAACGCTGCCTATTTTGATTAAAATTCCTGCTTGCTGTTCCTTCTGGTCTTTGATGTACCGTATCAATATCTTTGAAGGTGACAACCCGTTTCCCGTGCCATTCTTTGATGACCACATCCGTACCGCAAATGTTCATTACATCATTCACTCTTTTTCTCACCTTCTTTCTTTTTCTGCTTCTGCCTGTCCTTCATGAAAGCCATACCTTCACCGAATGAAAGAAGTTTTTCTTTTTCCATTTCAGACAGGTCAGGAATCACCTTCCCAAAGGTTTCAAGTATCTTCTTTTCTTTTTCTGACATACAGTCACTTCCTTTCTACTTTGTTTTTCGTTACACGCTTTGCAGCGGATTCACGATGTTACCGCTTACGGTCACTATCCCGTTGTGGACAGATTCACTTGTCAATATGCTTTGATTTACCATTCAGTCCCTATTGGTTTGTTGCTTGTGAGATGATTATATATCTCTCAAACAATATTGTCAATAGTTTTTTTGTTGTTTTTGAGATTTTTTATTGTTTGTGTGATATTTTCTATTGACGGTAAAGGTTTTTAACTGTATAATTGGAAACAAGAAAAGAGGTGACTACATAATGAAAGACCGAATCAAGAAAATTAGAAAAGAACTTGATTTGACTCAACAGAAATTTGCCGAAAAAATAGGTGTAAAACAAAATACGGTTGCCCAATATGAAATGGGAAGAAATATACCTATTGATTCAGTAATTTCACTAATCTGCCGGGAATTTAATGTAAATGAGCAGTGGTTGCGTGACGGGACTGGGGAAATGTTCATTGAACAGACAAGGGATGAACAGATTGCTTCTTTTGTGGGTTCAATCCAAGCCAGTGCAGATGATTCGTTTAAGAAAAGATTCATTTCAATGCTCTCTGCACTGGATGAATCTGAATGGGAAGTATTAGAGAAGATGACACTTATGCTACATGACAAAATGGACTAGGCATCAGCCTAGTCCAAGAATTGCTTTGACATAGCAGTATATCAGTTTCAAAATCCGATTATCCGCTTTGTCAAGCAACTCAATAATTAGTTCCTTGTAGTCCATGTGTTTCATCTCCCTTGTAAAACGCACGTTCTAAAGTAGCGATATAATAATTATAGCAAACATATGTTCGTGTGTCAATGACGGAAAGAAGGTGAATAATGGAAATATTTCAAAAACGCTTTATACAGGCAAAGGAACAAAGTGGGTTGCGGTGGGTAGATATAGCAAACCGTTCAGGACTGGATAAAGCAAGCATCAGCCAGTACAAAAACGGTGTTCATACCCCTGAACCTGATGCCCTTTACCGTTTAGCTGTTGCCCTGAATGTTAGCATGGAATGGTTGACTGGTGCAGATATTCCAACAGTATCAGTTGATGATTCTGAAATCCTTAACCGTTACCACCAACTGAATGACCTTGGAAAGCAAGAATTTACGCAATTTTTAGATGGCTTGTTGTCAGATGAACAGTATAAAAAGTAACAGGTAACTGTTGATTTTGCCATTTTCTATATTATACTTTTTTATAATTTATTTTTTTTTAATCAAAAAAAAAAAAGACTGTTAAAGAATTTGATTCTAACAGTTACCAACAGTTACCTATTAGATTTTACATGGGTTTTTAACAGCTACTATTGACAGCTACTAAGTGATACCACAAAAGAAAGGGGAATTATGAAGAAGTTTACATTAACCATCAAAAGAATTTTAGGGGTATTTTTTCTAATTGCGTTTATTATGTCAGTATATCTTACATTTACCGATTTGACAGAACACCTTATTGCAGCCCTTTTCACCTGTTTATTTTTTGGGTGTATTGCATTTTTATTATTAAAAAAGCCAAAGAAAATTGCTACTTTATCAGAAAACCATAGTGAGTCCTATCCCGACTTAACAGCTTCATATATGGGTTCTGAAAATACAGTTGCAGAATCTAACAGTGAATCATCACGATTAGTTCAGCCCACACGGGAAGAAATTGCTGCAAAATGCCGAACACCTGACCTTATACGTCTTATTCAGGAATCTTATCAAATAATGTATGAAACGGACAATCCTGAAACACTGTGCAGTCGTTATAAATTTGCTTCATCCAAGGCAGAAGAATTGAACTATTATTACCGTCAAGGTTGGTATGCGGATATTTCCAAAATAAACCAATATGCTGAAATGCTCTGCGATGAAAACTATTCCAAACTGATTTTTCGGTGTTATCAGAAATATGTAAACAAAGCAAATCAGGAACTTAAAACAAAGAAAGGGGTAGATAAAAGAATTGACAAATTTTGGAGTATCATCCAAAGCAATGTTGATACTGAAATGTATATACATTTAAGGCAACAATAAAAATTGAACCCCCAACCGTTGCAGCGGTCAGGGGTTCGGCACTTAATCAAGCAAGGACTGAATTGGCATCCAGTGAAAACTTGAAAAAGGCTATGCGTCTAAGATTATACCATTTCAGTCCTTCGTTTTCAACAGAAAGGACAGATTTTTTATGGGAAAAAGAAACCCTAACGGTTACGGGTGTGTAACCAAACTGAAAGGCAACAGGCTGAAACCTTGGATTGTGAAGGTGACTGTGTATGATGAAGAAGGTCATTCAAAACAAGTCCCAGTTGCCTATGCAGAAACAGAAGAACAAGGGAACATACTGCTTGCACAATACAACAATAACCCTTGGAACATTGACCGGGAAAAAGTCACCCTGACTGTATTATATCAGCGTTGGTCAAAAATAAAGCTGCCAAAACTGGGGACTTCCCTGCAAAGTTCATTAAAGTCAGCGTTCAAGCACTGTTCAAAATACTATGGTATGAAATACAGAAGCATCCGGGCATATCAAATGCAGGACTGCATTGACAACTGCGGGTGCGGATATTCCACACAAGGGGCAATCAAAAACCTTTGGGGGCATCTTGACCGCTTTGCCTTTGAATGTGACATAATCGAAAAAATGTATTCCACCTTGACCACCGCCCCGCCAATACCTGAAACCAACAGGACACCCTTCACCCCTGAACAGGTTGAACAGTTATGGAATATTCAGGGTGATGACTGGGTGAACACGGTTCTGATTTACTTGTACACTGGTTTTCGATTGACTGAACTGCTGAACATGAAAACCGAACAAGTGAATATCAAGGACTGGTATTTTCAGGGCGGTATCAAGTCAGCATCCGGCAAAGGCAGAATTGTCCCAGTGCATGAAAAAATCAAGCCAATGGTTCAAGCACTGGTTGACCAAGGCAACGTGTATCTGTTCAGCTATCAGGGGAAAAAGATTTCACAGACCCAGTATTATCAGTTTTGGGGTGAAGTCATGAAAAAGATTGAAGCAGATAAGACCCCGCATGAAGCAAGGCACGCTTTTGAAACCAATCTTGACAATGCCGGGGGCAACAGAAAATGTATTGATATGCTGATGGGGCACAAGTCAAAGGATGTCGGCAACCGGGTATACAATCACAAAACCATTGACCAGTTGCGGGACACCGTGAACCTGTTAAAATAATATTTTTTACGCTGAACCAGTAACAAATTAGAAACAAGGAAAGCGGGAAACACCGAAAAATCAAGTGTTTCCCGCTTTTTTGAAATCATTATACCACATGCCGTTAATTTCAATCCACACTCCCGCACGGGGAGTGACACGACATAATACATCTTATAAGAGGATATGACGATTTCAATCCACACTCCCGCACGGGGAGTGACAAGACAGCGGCCAGGATCTGGCTGAGGGTGACAATTTCAATCCACACTCCCGCACGGGGAGTGACGCAAGACGGCCACCAGGCGCCTGATCAATGCCAAATTTCAATCCACACTCCCGCACGGGGAGTGACCAAGCATGTTTTTGATAAGCACATGACCGGGGAATTTCAATCCACACTCCCGCACGGGGAGTGACTCGGGCCGGGCCTGGCACTATCTGATATACAGATTATTTCAATCCAC